>ENA-OVGB01000574-OVGB01000574.1-human-gut-metagenome-genome-assembly--contig:-NODE-574-length-41622-cov-5.258787_pt1 | contig 41622 bp, 34 predicted proteins | sample MGYA00237767_ERZ505413 | MGnify/ENA primary metagenome ERZ505413 (study PRJEB26158, sample SAMN06016410) | human gut metagenome | biome: human gut; feature: ankylosing spondylitis patient; material...
TTTAAATAAATAGGAGATATTTAAAATGCTTGATATCAACAACATGAAAAGATCGGATTTTTATTATGACCTGCCGCAGGAGCTTATTGCACAGACCCCTGTCGAGCCTAGAAATGCTTCAAGAATGATGAAGATAAACAGGCAGACGGGAGAGGTGGTACACGACCATTTCTATAATCTATGCAATTATCTCAAAAAAGGTGACTTGCTTGTGCTTAACGACTCAAAGGTGCTTCCTGCGAGGATATACGGCGAGCGTGAGGACACAGGCTCGTTCATTGAGTTTCTGCTTGTGGAGCAGAAAGAGAACATGGTCTGGGAGATTCTTTGCAGACCTGGCAAAAAAGCCAAGATCGGCACAAGATTTGTTTTTGGCGGCGGTAAGCTGAAGGCGGAGATAATTGACGTGCTTGAGGACGGAAACCGTATCGCACGATTTGAGTGCGAGGAGAATTTCTTTGCCACACTTGACGAGATAGGTCAGATGCCTTTGCCGCCTTATATTACTGAAAAGCTGAAGGACAAGGACAGATACCAGACGGTTTATGCTCATGAGCTTGGCTCGTCTGCTGCGCCGACTGCCGGTCTGCATTTCACTGAACAACAGCTTGAGGATTTAAAGGCAATGGGTGTGAACATTGCGTATGTTACTCTGCACGTTGGTCTTGGCACGTTCAGACCTGTTAAGGAGGACAAGGTCCTTGACCATAAGATGCACAGAGAGCACTATGAGCTTAGCCGTGAAACTGCAGACATGATAAACGAAACGAAGAAAAATGGTGGACGTGTTATTGCGGTTGGTACTACTTCATGCAGGACGCTGGAGAGCGTGGCGGCATTCAATGACGGAAAGATAGTTCCATGTGACGGTTACACGGAGATATTTATTTATCCTGGCTTTGAATTCAAGGTGCTTGACGGACTTGTTACTAATTTTCACCTGCCTGAGAGCACGCTCATTATGCTTGTTTCTGCATTTATGGGATACGAGAACACTATGAACGCTTATAAGATAGCTGTGGAGGAGAAATACAGATTTTTCAGCTTTGGTGATTGTATGCTCATAATATCTGAGTGAGAAATTAAGGTATCGCCTGCGGCGATGATATCTCATTTCAAACTTTGTTTTACGGAGGTTTTTTCTATATGAATGACGTTAAGTCAGGGGAGAAGAAACGACTGTATTTATATGACAATCTGAAATTTCTGCTTATAGTGCTTGTGGTCTTGGGGCATTTGATAGACGACAGCACTGTCAAGCTTTTTGGTGACGGCGGCGGTGAAACAGGTGTACCGCAGGCAAAGGTTTTTAGCGGCGCATTTGTGTTTTTGTATGCTTTTCATATGCCGTTGTTTATATTCATATCAGGACTTTTCAACAGGGGGCATGATGACGGCAGGAAAGTGCTTGGAAAGACGCTTGGATTTGTTGTTATCGGAATGTTAATGAAATGCCTGAATTATTGGTCGCAGGTAAGATTTCAGACGGATTTTGACAAGGAAAACAGTGATGGCGAGATTTTCTTTGACCTTTTAGGCGGCGACGGTGTATATTGGTATATGTTCGCAATGGCAGCGTTTATGGGGCTTTGCTATCTGTTAAGAAACAGCAGACCTTGGGCGGTGCTTACAGCGGCTACGGTGACGGCACTTGCGGCAGGGTATGACCCTAGCGTGGGCGATGAATATGAGCTATCCAGGATAGTGGTGTTTTTTCCGTTTTACTACTGCGGATATGTGTTTGATCCTGAAAAGGTGGCTGATTTTGTGAAGAAGTGGTATGTAAGGGTGCTGTCCTTGGGAGTGATAGGCATTTGGACTTATTTCTGCTTTGGAAAAACAAAGCTTGTTTATCCGCTGAGAATGCTTCTTACGGGAAGAAACTCTTATTTTTCCATATCTGAAGCAACGGACATGGATTGCACTTTTTTGAGCAGGCTTCTTGTTATGGGTATCTCGGCACTGCTTTGTTTGGCGGTGCTTGGTATTGGGCTTGATGTGAAGATTCCACTGATAACAAAGTGCGGCTCCAGGACTTTGCAGGTGTACTTCTGGCACAGGACTATTGTTTATATGCTCACATACTATGGTTATCAGGCATATCTTGCAAAGGCTTTTCCTGAACGTTGGGAGCTTTATCTGGCACTTACAGCGATACCTATTGTATTGGTGCTTTGCATAAAAATATTTGGTGTGCCTCTGGATATGGTGCTTAAAGGAATAAGGGGCAGGAATGATATCATAAAGGAGAACGGAAATGGAAAATAACTTTTTTAAGAGCGTTATTGACGCAGACGATGCACCTGTGGTTATTTGTGACCTTGAGCATACGATAGTATATATGAATCCGACAGCGGTCAAAAGATATGAAAAGCGTGGAGGAGCGGCTCTTGTGGGCAGATCCATAAAGGGCTGTCACAATGGGGATTCTAATGCTAAGATAGAACAGGTCATTGCATGGTTCAAAAAGGATAAGGGCAACAACAAAGTCTACACTTTTCATAATGAAAAGGAAAATAAGGACGTTTACATGATAGCTCTCAGAAATGATGCGGGAGAGCTTATTGGATATTATGAAAAGCATGAGTACAGAACAAGAGAAAGTATGGCTATGTACGATCTTAGAAATGGTGAGAATTAATGGATAAGATCATTGATCTTTCGCTGCCTGAAAAATGCAGGATACTTGCTGTCAGCGATATCCATACCCATTGGCAGCTTTTTGATAGACTGCTGAAAAAGGCAAAATATGACCCGCAAAATGACTATCTTGTGATAGTCGGCGACATACTTGAACATGGCAGTGACAATATAAAGACCCTTGAATATATCAAGGCTCTTTGCGATAAAAGCGACAAGGCAATATTATTAATGGGCAATAATGACATAATGTGTTCAAAAATGGCTTATCATTATGATTTTGATAAGTTTGTGAAACAGTTTTACCGCAATGAGCATAACACGTTCAGGCAAATGGCTAATACGCTGGGATATGTTGACTGCTGGGAGGGCAACTGGCTTGAGATAAGAGAAAAAGTTGTAGAGAAGTATGGCGAGCTGTTATCTTTTATAAGAGAGCTTCCAACGTGCCTTGAAACAGAGGAATATGTTTTTGTTCATGCAGGGCTTGAAAACCGTCCTGATTGGAGAAATACAGATGATATTCATGCTATAACTGTTCCGTGGTTTTTACGGAAAGAAAATCCAACAGGAAAGCAGCTTGTATTCGGGCATTATCCCACATACAATTATAAGCGTTCAAATGTGACTAATCTTCCGATAATCGACAGCAAAAAGAAAATGATATGTATTGACGGCGGAATGACTATCAAGAAGGCTTGTCAGATGAATTTGTTTATCATTGATAAGTGCGGCGAGAATTATTCTCATAGAATAATTTGGGATACAGATGTGCCAAAGAAAACTGTCTTAAAGGATTTTTCATGTGACATGAAACCTGTTTATATTGATTGGGAAAAGCAGAATATAACGATAATTGAGAAAAATGGATATATGACAAAGGTCAGAGATGAGTATTCGGGGGACGAGGGTCTTATTCCTGACCGTGAAATATATTTTTTTGATGAAAAGCCTCATGTATATCAGTTTTTGTCATCGTTTCCTGCTGTCAGAAAAGGTGAGCGGGTATCGGTCTTTTACGAAGATGAAACAATGTCTTTGGTAATTTCGGAAAATGCCACAGTCGGCTGGCTGCCGTCTGATATAATAGAATGATAAAGGAGAATTTATGTTTACATTACTTAAACAAGAGGGTGCTGCACGCAGAGGGCAGTTTGAAACTGTTCATGGAACTATACAGACACCTGTTTTTATGAACGTGGGAACTTCGGCGGCAATAAAGGGCGGAGTTTCTTCCATTGATTTAAAAAACGAGCTTAAAACGCAGGTGGAGCTTTGCAATACCTATCATTTGCACGTCAGACCGGGTGACGACATTATATACAAAATGGGCGGACTTCACAAGTTCATGAACTGGGACAAGCCTATTCTTACAGACAGCGGTGGATTTCAGGTATTTTCTTTGGCCAAGCTGCGTAAAATCAAAGAGGAGGGCGTGTACTTCAACTCTCACGTTGACGGTCGCAGGATTTTTATGGGCCCTGAGGAGAGTATGCAGATACAATCGCACCTTGCCTCTACTATCGCAATGGCGTTTGACGAGTGTGTGGAAAACCCTGCTGAGCATAGCTATTCAAAGGCAAGCTGCGACAGAACGGTAAGGTGGCTTGAGAGATGTATCGCTGAGCAGAAAAGGCTCAACGGACTTGAGAATACTATAAACAAGCATCAGATGCTGTTCGGTATCAATCAGGGCTGTACTTATGAGGACCTGCGTATCGAGCATATGAAGCGCATAAGAGAAATGGAATACTGTTCGGGCTTTGCTATTGGCGGTCTTGCTGTAGGTGAGCCTACTGAGGTAATGTATAACATTATAGAAAAGGTCGAACCTTTTATGCCAAAGAATAAGCCGAGATATCTTATGGGCGTTGGCACGCCGACAAACATAATCGAGGCTGTTTACAGAGGCGTGGACTTCTTTGATTGCGTAATGCCAAGCAGAAATGCACGTCACGGAACGCTGTTCACATGGAACGGCATTATGCACATCACTAATAAAAGGTATGAAACTGACCCTAGACCTATTGACGAGCATTGCGATTGTCCTGCTTGCCGTAATCACAGCAGGGCGTATATTCGTCATCTGTTCAAGTCTGAGGAGCAGTTGGGCGGCAGGCTGGCAGTTATGCACAATCTGTATTTCTACAACACGCTCACGGAGAAGATAAGAGAGGCTCTTGACGAGGGCAGATTTGAGCAGTTCAGAAATCAATACAGCTCGCTTCTTGCTTCAAAGTGTGAGGATTAACAAAATATAACGGTATGACGCTGTTTTCGGAAAATGCAAAGATGTTATTTTGTATTTTTCGAGATGGCGTTTTTTTGTTGAGTGGGGGCTATTTTATTTGATGAAAGCATGGATTTGTTGCTTCGATGGGCGAACGCTGTTCGCCCTACATAAAAGGTGTGGTAGCAGGCGTAAAAAGTGTTGGTGCAGATAAAAATATAAGGGAAGTCAAGATTGAATGTAAAGCTGTTTTTATAAATTATACAGGGGGATTATATGAGTATTTTTGAGCTTTTTCTTACTGCGTGTGGACTTTCTATGGACGCTTTTGCGGTATCGGTGACTAATGGGCTTTGTGTCAGAAAGGGGAGAGTCAGGGGAGCATTGATGTGCAGTATCATATTCGGGCTTTTTCAAGGGATAATGCCTGCGATCGGCTATGCGCTGGGCATGAATTTTGCGGAGTACATAGAGAGGTTCGACCACTGGATAGCTTTGATACTGCTTGGATTCATAGGGTTGAACATGATATGCGGTTCGGGGGAAGATGAGATCCAGACAGGGGGCAGGCTCACTTTCTGGGCGGTGCTTGTGCAGGGATTTGCCACCTCTGTGGACGCTCTGGCTGTGGGCATAAGCTTTGCGGCACTTGGTGTGGGCATAGTCAGGTCGGCGGCGTTTATATGTGTTGTTACGGCGGCCTTATCGTTCTGTGGGTTTATGCTTGGTAACAAATTCAGCGGAAAACTTAAAAGCAAGGCAAGGATAGTTGGGGGAGTTATTTTAATATGTATAGGGCTTAAAATATTCGCTGAACAGACTATATTTGTTTAAAACAACTTTCTTATTCACATAAATATGTATTGCATAGATATCTTTGTGAATTTTAATTTAACAATTACAGGTGTGTATGTTCATAAACAAGCCACAATATCAGTGTATAATAAATCTCGTGATTTTTAGACAAGTGTATAAATTTGCGATTGATGTACAAACTTATGATAAGTGTACAAAGTTATGATATGTGTATAAACTTGCGATAAGTGTAAAAATTAGTGCATGGTGACCGACAAGTTTATGGAAAGTCGGAGGGAGGAAAGGCTTTTTTTATAGCTGGTTTTATGAAAAAGCTATTTATTTTTGATTTGGACGGAACGCTTGTAAATTCTATTTATGATCTTGGGGACGCCATGAATGCGGTACTTGAGAGATATGGGTTTCCTGTGTTTGATTATGATACCTACAAGCATTTAGTGGGAAATGGTACTTTGAAGCTTGTTGAGCGGGCTTTGCCTGAGAAGTTGAGAAGCGAGGAGAACATCAAAAAGTATCATGCTGAGTTCTCTGAGGAATACAACAAGAGATGTGTGAACAAGACCAAGCCTTATGAGCATATCTGCGAGGTTCTTGACACGCTTCGCAATGAGGGCATTATGACGGCGGTGGCTTCAAACAAGCCTGACGGCTTTGTGAACTACATTGTAAAGAATATTTTCGGTGAGAAAGATTTTGACCTGATCGAGGGCAAAAAGGACGGTGTTCCGACAAAGCCTGCGCCTGAGATAATATACAATATTCTTGGCACGCTTGGGGTCAAGGCTGAGGAAACTGTACTTATCGGAGATTCTGATGTGGACGTTATGACGGCAAAAAATGCGGGTCTTGACTGCATTGGCTGTGAATGGGGCTTCAGGGGCAGAGAAGAACTTGAAAATGCAGGTGCGAAGTATATTGCGGAAGTTCCGCAGGACATAGTGAGCATTTGTCATGAGATAAACAGGATATAATTAAAACGGAGGATTTCATATATGAGTTTTGTAATGGCTGATTTTTACAAGAGGTTTGTTGACGAGGAGCTTGACAGCGAGGGCAGACTTAAAAGCTTTAAGCTTGACCTGCCTGAGAACTTCAACTTCTCATATGACGTTATAGATGAGCTGGCTAAGAACGTGCCTGATAAGGTGGCTATGCAGTGGGTCAACGAGGAGGGTGAGGAGCATATCTTCACTTACAAGGATCTTTCTGAGAAGAGCAGTCAGGTAGCGAACATGATGCAGGCTCACGGCGTTAAGAAGGGCGATTTTGTTATGGCTGTTCTTAAACGTCATTATGAGTTCTGGTTCCTTGCTTACGGTCTTATGAAGATAGGCGCTATCCTTGTGCCTGCAACTTGTCAGCTCAAGAAAAAAGACTATGTTTACCGCTTTGACGCTGCTTCTATATCTTATATCGTGGCAACTGCGGAGGACGATGTTCCTAATCAGGTGGACAGAGCTCTTGAACAGTACAGCGGCATGAAGGAGAAGTTTATCACTCACGGTGCTAAAGAGGGTTGGATAGATTTTCTCAGCGAAATGGACAAGTATCCAAAGACTTTTGAGAGGATCGAAACACACGTTACTGAGTCAATGCTCATGTATTTCAGCTCCGGTACTACCGGTTATCCTAAAATGGTACTGCACAAGTATTCACTGGCTGCGGCACACATTATCACTGCTAAGCACTGGCACCACCTTGACGAGAACTCACTGCACCTTACTGTTTCTGAGACAGGCTGGGCAAAGTGTGCATGGGGCAAGATGTTTGGTCAGTTCATCTGCGGTGCAACAACTTTTGTATATGACTTCGACAGATTTATTCCTGCAAACGTGCTGAAAGTAATTCAGGATTACAAGCTGACTTCTTTCTGCGCACCTCCGACAATGTACAGATTTTTCATCAAGGAGGGTCTTGAAAACTATGATCTTTCTTCACTGAAATATAGCTGTATCGCCGGTGAGGCTCTTAACCCTGAAGTATTCAACAAGTGGTATGAGTACACAGGTCTTAAGCTTATGGAGGGCTTCGGTCAGACAGAGGGCGCTGTGCTTGTGGGCAATCTTTACGGCATGGAGCCAAAGCCGGGCTCCATGGGCAAGCCTACACCGCTTTACAATATCGGTATAGTTGACAACGAGGGCAAGCCTGTAAAGGTAGGCGAGACAGGCGAGATCGTTGTTTACGCTAAGAGGGGCGAAAACCCTGCGCTGTTCAAGGAGTATTACAGAAACCCTGAGGCAACGGACAACGCTTGGAGATTTGGTATGTATCACACAGGCGACACGGCTTACATGGACGATGACGGCTACTACTGGTATGTTGGAAGAACGGACGACCTTATCAAGGCTTCGGGTTATCGTATAGGACCTTTCGAGATAGAGAGTATCCTTATGGAACACCCTTCTGTACTTGAGTGCGCTATCACGGCGGCTGATGACGCTATCAGAGGCAAGGTGGTCAAGGCTACTATCGTGCTTGCAAAGGGCTACACTGCTTCTCCTGAGCTTGCTAAGGAGCTTCAGAACTATGTTAAGCAATCAACTGCGCCTTACAAGTATCCTAGAATAGTTGAGTTCGTGGACGAGCTGCCTAAGACTATCAGCGGTAAGATACGCCGTGTTGAGATAAGAGAGAATGACAGCAAGAAGAATAGCTGATTTTAAGACTTAGATATGGTGATATGTGGGACGTCGCATTTCTGTGAAACAGGAATTGCGCTGTTTCCTACATCTAGGTGATGTAAAAAAATATAGCACAGCTCTTTTTAATGAGGGCTGTGCTTTTTTATTGGGTAAAGATGTGGCATATGGTTTGTTGCTTCGACGGGCGAACAGTGTTCGCCCCTACGAAATGTTATATTTTTTTTGTAAAAGTATTGACAAATATTTGGCTTTATGGTATTATTTAATATTACCATGACATATGGGGAATTATAGAGAATCGGGAGAGGTGCTTTTTATGAAGAATGGTATGAAGAAAACGGCGGCTGTTGTTATGGCGGCAATACTTATGGGCACGGGGGCTGTTGTACCTGCGGCGGAGGATATGGGGATATTCTCACAGACGGCTATCGTTGCGGAAGCGGCGAGTGTTGGCAAGGTAACTGGGCTTAAATCTAAGACGCTTTCAAACAGTGAGATACAGCTCAACTGGAGCAAGGTAAAGGGTGCGAGCGGTTACACTGTTTATATGCGAAAAAACGGCAAGTACAACAAGCTTGGGGATTGCAAGGGTACGAGCTACACAGTTAAGAAGCTGCCTAATGCAACGAGAGAAAATTTTAAAGTAAGGGCATACAAGACTGTAAAGGGCAAGAAAGTTTACGGAGAATATTCCGCAAACTGGAACACGGCGACCAATCCGCAGGCTTGCAAGGGGCTAAAGGTAAGCAGTGTTGGCACTGACAGCGTTAAGCTTTCTTGGACGAAGATAGGCTGTACAAATTACCGCATTTATCAGAACATAAAAGGCAAATGGAAAGAGATAGGCAAGACCACAGGGACAAGCTACACTGTGAAGAAGCTTGCACCTGCGACAAAGTATCAGTTCAAGATAAGGGCTTGCAAGCAGGACGACAAAAAGACGAATAATAATCACTATGGCAAGTATTCGGGGGTCGTGACGGCGACAACTAAGAAGAGTGACAAAATCACACAGGCAGATATTGATGCTATGAAAAAGGAGTTACAGGAGTATTCAAAGAGTAAAGCGACTTATGTAAAGGAACATTACACGGAATTTTGGAAGTATGGCATTGAGTATAATACGCTAGAAGAATTTTTTGATTATTATGCAAAAGATTGTACACCAGAAGAGTCTAGTTATGACGACGTGTATACTATTCCTTTTGGAGAAACCAACATAGACGAAGTGACTGATTTGTTCAAAAGAAAGTTGGATTTTGAATATAAAGAAAGAAACGATGTTTATTATGTGGTTTATATAGAAACTTGTCCTAACGGACACAGAATAAACTCAAAACCTTGTTGGGCTATCTATTTCTTATACTAAACAGAACGGATAACACTATAAGTGTAAAATGTGTTGACTTTTGTACACTGTGGGTGTATAATAAAACTGAAAATTGATAAGAAAATGTACAATGTCCTTATGGGTGTTGTGCATTTTTTGTATCATATGGTTATCCTAATTGTGAGGTGAATGTTTTGCAGGCGGTTTATGAATATCCTCCGAAGCTGTCGAGGGCGGAGAGGCAGGTCAAGGCGGCACATGATATTGAAGAACACAGGAAAATGCAGAGGAATATGTATAAGAATATCCTGCTTGGGGTCGTTATCATGATAATTGGTGCGGTGTTTGCAAGTGCGGTCTTTGCCAAGGTTCTGCTTATACTGCTGGGGGCTTGCAATTGTTCTGTGGGCGGGCTTATGTATTGGTATTACTCGCTTTCACGGGACGCTGATGTTTACACGAGGATATATGAGGATCACATTGAACACTCTCAACGCATGGGGCTTTCTAAAAGCTATCTGCACATTTGTCTTTACTATGACGAAGTGGAAAGATCTTATCAGACAAACAAGGGCAGACTCATTTGCGTGCTGAAAAATGTGGAGAAGTCAAGCTTTATGATAAAGGACAAAGAGGGCAGGGAGAAAACTTTTGTGCCTGAGGACGGTATGATAGCTCTGAGCTTTCAGGACACTAAGGGCAAGCTTGTGCTTATCAATGACTTTTATGAGAAGATAGGTTATCCACACAAGGAATACAATAAGATAGAGGACGAGGAGGACGATTATTACTCCGAGGAGGATATGAAGTGGGACAGGCTTCATAAGCATGGACTGTAGTTGTAAACTTTTTGTTAAGCCCTTGAAATGTGGGGCAGAATGTGATAACATATTATTGTATCAATACACTTAAAACACTATGACCGAGAGAGTAGTTTTGCTAAGGGTCTTCAGAGAGAAGCTGCGGCGTGTGTGCGTTTTCTGAAAGCGGCTTTATATCCTGACAAAATGAAGTTCACTTGCGAGTGGTCATGCCGAATGAGAGATAGTCTTTAGTAAGCGTGAACGTTTGTCTGCGTTAAGGACGGAAGAGTGTTGGCTCTTTACTGATAGGTGGTATAAACAAGAATTTCAAAGTCTTGTCCTGTTTAGTCGGGGCAGGGCTTATTTTTATAGGAGGATAAGTAATGAAAGAACAGTTGAAAAGCATTGACGAGCGTGCGAAAGAAGAACTTTCACATATTGATGACGCCAAGCTGTTGGAAGATTTCAGAGTAAGATTTCTTGGCAAAAAGGGAGAGATAACTTCCATACTTAAGCAAATGGGCAAGCTTTCCGCAGAGGAAAGACCTGTTATCGGTCAGCTTGCAAACAAGGTAAGAGCTGATATCGAGAACGCTCTCAATAAGCGTAAGGAAGAGCTTAAAAGCAAAATGGAGCAGGTAAGGCTCACAGAAGAAGCTATAGACGTTACGCTTCCGGGCAAGAAAACAAGAATAGGCAGACCTCACCCTCTGAACGCTACTCTTGAAGAGGTAGAGGAAGTGTTCCTTGGTATGGGCTTTGATATTGTGGACGGTCCAGAGGTTGAAACAGACCATTATTGCTTCGAGGCACTGAATATGCCTAAATCTCACCCTGCAAGAGATACGCAGGATACATTCTACATCAATGAGAACGTTGTTCTTAGAACACAGACTTCTTCTGTTCAGATAAGAACTATGGAGAAGAGAAAGCCACCTATCAGAATCATTTCACCGGGCAGAGTTTACCGTTCTGACACAGTGGACGCTACACATTCACCTCTTTTCCACCAGATAGAGGGTCTTGTTATTGACAAGGGCATCACTATGGCTGACCTTAAGGGTACGCTGGAGCTTCTTATGAAGCGTCTTTACGGCGAGGACACTCAGATAAGACTTCGTCCGCACCACTTCCCATACACAGAGCCTTCTGCTGAGGTCGATCTTATGTGCTTCAACTGTCACGGCAAGGGCTGTTCAATGTGCAAGCAGGAGGGCTGGGTAGAGCTTCTCGGCGCAGGTATGGTACACCCTAAGGTACTTGAGGGCTGTGGCATTGACCCTGAGGTTTACAGCGGATTTGCATTTGGTATCGGTCTTGAAAGAATAACAATGGGCAGATACAACATCAATGATATGCGTCTGCTTTATGAGAACGATATGAGATTTTTAGAGCAGTTCTAATGAATGATGTTATAATGCAGAGCAGGCTTTACAGAAAGCTTGTGCCGTCAAAGGCTAAGCTTGTAACGTCGGCGGCTATCAGCACACTTATGGCGCTGATAGTAGGCGTTGGCGGTGGGTTATCGGTCATGCTTGTAAAAGAACAGCAGAGTGCATGGGATATTCTCATGCTATGTGGGTTTCTGATGATTTTTCTGGGTATCCTGCTTTTTATCGGAATAAGAGGATTTAAAAGGCAGGTAAAACAATACAGAGGGAACCTTGCAAGGCTGGAGCAATTTGACGCTCAGGATATGCTGGCTTTGGAAAGCGAGATAGAGGGAAGCGAGTTCAAATACAAGACCTTTTATCTACTTGACAGATATATGTATGTGCCTAAGGCTAAACTGCTTATAAAATATACGGATATTAGAGAGTTCAAGACCATAGTTCACAGCACAAATGGTGTCAATGACAGCATGAAAGCTGAGATAACTGATAATTTCGGGATAAAATATACTGTGAACATAAAGCGGTGGAAGGATTTCTATATTTATAGACCGCTGTTTTTAAAGGACTTGGACGAGAAGATACAAAACTGCGGTAAATGATAAGATTACGGAGGAATAATAAATGGATTTGTCAATGAAATGGCTTGCAGACTATGTAGACTGCGATATGCCGATAAAGGATTTTGTTTCCGCTCTGACGCTTTCAGGCTCAAAGGTAGAGTGCTTTGAGCAGGAGGGCGAAGATATTTCTAACGTTGTTGTGGGTAAGGTAGTTTCTATGGAGCGTCACCCTGATTCTGACCATATGTTCATCACTCAGGTAGATGTTGGAGAGGACGAGCCTGTTCAGATAGTTACCGGTGCTCAGAACGTTCACGAGGGCGATTTTGTGCCAGTTGCAAAGCACAAGTCATCTGTTCTCCATGAGGGCAAGCAGGTGAAGATAACAAAGGGCAAGCTGAGAGGCGTTGCTTCTAATGGTATGCTTTGCTCTCTGGGCGAGCTTGGACTTTCTGTTCACGATTTCCCATATGCTATAGAGGACGGAATTTTTATTCTTGGCGATGACTGCGACAAGACTGTAGGCAAGGATATACATGAGGCTATAGGATATAATGATACGACAGTTGAGTTTGAGATAACTTCAAACAGACCTGACTGCCTTTCTGTTATCGGTCTTGCAAGAGAAACTGCGGCTACTTTCGGCACAGAGCTGAAGGTCAAGAAGCCTGAGTTCAAGGGCATTGACGGGGATATCAACGATATGCTCAAGGTAAAGATACACAATACTGACCTTTGCAAGAGATATATGGCCGGTATCGTTAAGAACGTAAAGATAGGTCCTTCACCTCGTTGGATGAGAGAAAGACTCAGAGGCTGCGGCGTTAGACCTATCAACAACTTTGTTGATATCACAAACTATGTTATGCTTGAATATGGCAGACCAATGCACGCTTTTGACCTGAGATATGTTAAGGACGCATCTATCAACATCAGAAACGCTAAGGCAGGAGAAACTATCACAACTCTTGACGGAGAAGTAAGAGAGCTTTCAGAAGAGATGCTGGTCATTGCTGACGCTGAAAAACCTGTTGCAGTTGCAGGCGTTATGGGCGGCGAATACAGCGGTATCATGGACGATACAACTACTGTTGTATTTGAGTCTGCTTGCTTTGACGGCGCAAGCGTAAGAACTACAGCCAAGAAGCTTGGCATGAGAACTGACGCTTCTGCAAGATATGAAAAGGGTCTTGACCCACATGAGTGCTATGAGGCTCTTATGAGAGCTTTCCAGCTTGTTGAGGAGCTTGGTGCTGGTGAGGTCGTAAAGACTTATATTGATGAGAATTACGAGGACGAGACACCTAAGACGGTTGATTTTGACCCTGAGTGGATAAATAAGTTCCTTGGTACTGAAATACCTGAGAGCGACATGGTTGAATATCTCACAAGGCTTGGCTTTGAGATAAAGGACGGCAAGGTAGTTTCGCCATGGTACAGAGTGGACATTGCCTGCAAGGCTGACGTGGCAGAGGAAGTTGCTAGACTTTACGGCTACAACAAGATTCCAAACACTATCGTAAGAGGCGTTGCACAGGCTAAGCTCACCGAGGCGCAGAAGTTTGACAGACATATACAGAGATCTATGCTCGCTATGGGTCTTAACGAGATATCTACATTCTCATTCATTTCGCCTAAGTATTTTGACAAGATAAATCTTCCTGCTGACTCAAAACTGAGAAAGACAGTTGTTATCACAAACCCTCTTGGCGAGGACACTAGCGTTATGAGAACGACTATCATTCCGTCTGTATGTGAAGTGCTTGCAAGAAACTACAGCTACCGCAACCCTGAGTGCTATATCTTCGAGAGAGGAAACGAGTATATACCTGTTGAGGGAGAGGTGCTTCCTAACGAGCCTGAAAGACTAGGTTTTGGTTTCTATGACACTGAGACGAAGGCTGATTTCTATGACATCAAGGGCGTTGTTGAGGGTCTGCTCTCTAAGCTCGGCGCACAGAAAGTTGAATTTGAAAAGGCTACTGCTGAATGTAGCTTTGACGAGTTCCATGCTTTCCATCCGGGCAGAGTTGCTGTCGTTAAAGTAAATGGTGAGGAGATCGGCATTTTTGGCGAGCTTCACCCGAGAGTTCTGGAGAACTACGGCATTGACGCAAGAGCTTATGTGGGCAAGATAAATGTTCCTGAGCTTATGGCAAGCTGTGTTGCTCAGAAGACATATAAGCCACTGCCTAAGTATCCTGCTACAACAAGAGATCTGTCTATCGTTTGTGATGACGATATCCCTGCGGCTCTTCTTGAAAAGACTATAAGCAAGGCTGTTGGCTCGATACTTGAAAAGGTAACGCTTTTTGACGTTTACAAGGGCGAGCAGATCGAAAAGGGCAAGAAGTCTGTTTCATACTCCATTTCAATGCGTTCACATGACGGCACGCTTACTGACGAGCAGGCTGACAAGGCTATGAAGAAAGTTCTTGAAGCTCTCAAGGCTATCGGTGCTGAACTCAGAATGTAAAAAATATAGTGCTTGATTTGTATAATGTGCATAAATTTTGCTTTTTGACTTGTTATTTTGAAACAAATGGAGTATAATAATATCAGGCGTATTGCTGATATTAATACATTGCAGAGGGGCTGAGCATAATGCACGAACAAACTATGGAATTTTCAGTACAGCACGACAAGGAGGCTGAGCTGAAAAAGACACTTACAATCATATATGACGCTCTGAAAGAGAAGGGCTATAATCCTATTAATCAGATCGTAGGTTATATTCTTTCTGAGGACCCGACCTACATAACGACATACAATAATGCCAGAAGTCTTATTCGTCATATTGACAGAGATGAACTTTTGCAGGCATTGGTGAAGTCCTATCTTGAGTCATAACTGAAATTTAAAGGCGGTAGTTTTTACCGCCTTTTTTGTTTTACGTCAGAATTTACCTGAAACGTTTTTTTGTATAAAGCCGTTTTCTGAACATAATAGTATAAGATGATAAGAAAACGGAGGGCTTCATATGAAGATAAGAAATTGCATGGCACTTATTTGTGCAGTTGTAGCGCTCAGTGCTTGCGGCAGGACAGTGATAATGCGTGAGGAAAATTCATCAGAGGGAACAAGCTCGGCGGTCATCGAGCCTGTGGCTGTGGGAAAGAAAACAGCTAAGGAAAAGATAGATCTTTCGGGGCTTTCACATGACAAGGTGGGATATGGTCAGGGCGTTTTGGTCGATGATAAGAACAGGACAACGGGTGCGCTTGATTTTAATGCACAATACGGCAAGCTTAACGCAAAGGCTATAAATAATGATGACAAGATATATCTGACCTTTGATCAGGGGTATGAGAACGGATACACTGAAAAGATCCTCGATGTGCTGAAAGAGAAAAAGGTCAAGGCGACGTTTTTTCTTTTGCAGGATTATGCAGAGAAAAATCCTGAACTTGTGAAGCGTATGATAGACGAGGGGCATATTGTGGGAAATCATTCGGTACACCATTATTCTATGCCGACGCTGGGACAGGCGGAATGTGAGTCGGAGATAAAGGATTTCCATAAGTATATGGAGGATAACTATGATTATACCATGAAAGTGTTCAGACCGCCTATGGGCGAGTTTTCGGAGTTCTCTCTTGGAGTGACGGCAAACTGTGGTTATGAAACTGAGCTTTGGAGCTTTGCTTACACTGATTGGGACGTGAACAATCAGCCTGATGAGGGGCAGGCACTTGAAAAGCTTGTGAATGCGGCTCACCCAGGGGCTATTTATTTGCTTCACTCGGTATCGAAAACCAATACAGATATTCTTGGGGACTTTATCGACAGAGTAAGGGCTGGCGGATTTGAATTTGGCTGATAAGAGAATATGATGAAGAGAGGCCTTGTGCCTCTCTTTTTGTTATTTTAGGGGCATTTGTAGCTGATTTGTAATATATTAGTCTATTGACAAATTGTTAAAAGTATGTTATATTTTAAATACGAACAGAAACATGAGTTTCTTTAAGGAGGAAATAAAATGGTAAAAAATAAGGTGCTTACACCTGTATTGGCAGGCGTTTTGGGTCTCAGCATAGTTGGCTCGGGTCTTGGCTATTATTTTGTAAATAAAGACAGTAATGATGGTAAAACTGAGGGTGGCAAGGCTAAGCTTACTCAGGTGGCAGATAATATAAACAACACTCTTGGCACGGCTGAAAAGGCTATCAAGGGTGAACTTGATTTTGCTTACAACGCAACGGCTACTGTTTCATTCGGCGAGGGCTTCACAGAGAAGTCAGGTGTCAGCTTACAGCCTATTTCTGTGACAACTGTTACAAAGCAGAAGGGAAGCAACACTGCAGCAGATGTTTCGCTGACATATGGCGGAAATAATCTTGTGTCTGCTAATGCTGTATATTCTAGAGATAACAAGTCGGCTTATGTTCAGATACCTGAGCTTTCTGACGCTTATCTTATGGTTAATGTTGACAGCCTTAAAAACAAGGTAGGCAGTGAGCTTTCTTCACAGGGCGTTGACCTTGATTCTCTCTTTGATTCTGCTGAGGGCGCTGATGTTGATTTTGATACTGACGCACTTGAAAAGGATCTGGAGGAATACAAGAAGGTTATAGAGGACTCTTTCCCTAAGCCTGTTGACGGTGAGAAAAAGACTGGTGACATTGACGGAAACGAGTACAGCTATACAACTAAGGAATACACTATCTCAGGCAATGATGTAAAGGCTGCTTTTAAGGCTGTTCTTGACAAGGCTAAGGACGACGCTACGCTTAAAGATATGTTCAACAAGGCAGGCGTTGCTGACGAGCTTGGTATGTCATATGATGAGATAATCTCACAGTATGCTGATTCTATGGATTCACTTTTTGCAAGTGGTAATCTTGACGAAACTGCAACATTTAACGCTTACTACAGCGGTGACGATCTTGCGGGCTTTAGCTTTGAAAAAGACGGCGAGGGTGCAACTCTTTACACCATTCTTAAGGACGACGTTGTGGCTGTTGATTTTAGCCTTAACATGAGCGATGAGGGCAGTGCATCATTCAAGGGTTCTGCAAATACTGTTGACGGTGTTACGAATGGCAAGTTCACAATGAAAATGGAAACTGCGGCGGATTCAGATATAGACGCTGACATGACTTCTGCTGACGGTGGACTTTCCCTTGAGCCTACCATGGCGGTTTCACCGAGCATAAACTTTGACACAATGGAGGCTGAGGTTACTCTCAAAAACCTTAAAGAAGAGGGTGACGCATTCTCAGGTACTATCAGATTTGATGTGAATGGTACATCTGATTCTCAGGCTGTATCAGGCTGGGTAGAGCTTGCTTCTGCTTCAACCGCTGACAAGCTTGACCTTTCTGTTGAGTTTGGCATGAACGGCAAGCAGTTTGTTGCAATGGCAGTTACAGGAAATAAGACAGAGGCTTCTGACATTACTGTTCCGTCAGGTGACAAGATCTATGACATGACAAATGACGATCAGATGAATACATACCTTGCAGGCTGTGACAGTGATGGATTTGTTGCTAATGTAAAGAAAGTTCTTGGTGACGAGGTCTACAATATGCTTGTAAATGCAGAGGGTGATCTTGAGTCAGATTATGATGACTATGCTGATTATGATGATTATGATGACTATGATTTCTCTGATATTGATATGTCAGATTATGATCTGAGCGCAAATGCATAATAGATAAAAAATTAAGAGGATCGCATTGAGCGGTCCTCTTTTTTTTAGCTGATAACACGATAATTTTCGGCTGCTTCTTCTTTTTTTACATATTCGGTGACATTGAGAACTTCCACCTTGACAGGCTTCTGACCCATATTTATGGTGATAATGTCGCCAACTTTCACGTCATATGAAGCTCTTGCAATCTTATCGTTCACAAGCACCTTGCCTGCATCGCAAGCTTCGTTTGCAATGGTACGTCGTTTAATAAGTCTTGTGACTTTCAGGTATTTATCAAGCCGCATATTTTCCTCCTTTGTAGTAAAAAAGACCTAACCCGCAGGCTAGGTCTGAGTGGCATAAGCTTTAGATTACTTGTTTACAGCGTCCTTAAGAGCCTTGCCTGCCTTGAATGCAGGAACTTTCTTAGCTGCAACAGTGATCTGCTCCTTTGTACGAGGATTGATAGCTGTCTTTTCAGCTCTCTCTCTAACCTCGAATGTACCGAAACCTACCAGTGAGATCTTCTCGCCGTTAGCAAGTGTCTCTGATACAGAATCAATAACAGTTGTAAGTGCCTTCTCAGCGTCCTTCTTTGAATAATCGCCCTTTTCTGCGATAAGATTGATCAGTTCTGCCTTTGTCATTGTTTTTACCTCCAAATTATTTTTAACGAATAAAGTTATTCATTCATTTTGCTCTCGCCAATAAGCGTCAAGCTCATTTATGCTCAGGGCGGTCATATCCTGCCCGTTTTGCCTTACAGCATTTTCTGTTTTCTCAAACTTTTCGATATAATTATTATTTGTATCCGTCAGCACTTCTTCAGCGTCAAGGTCAAGCTTTCTTGCAAGTGAAGCACAAGTGAACATTATCTCACCAAGCTGTTTTGCAGCTACGGCTTTATCACTGTCAGCACTATTTTCAAGAGCCTTAACAGCATTTTCAAGTGCGCTGATATCATGAGCATTGTCATACTCGATACCTGCTCTTGCGGCACGTTTGCTTAACTTCTGAGCTCTCATAAGTGCAGGAAAGTTCTTTGGAACGCTTTTAAGGGTATCGGAATAAGTTTCCTGTCCCTTGGTTTCTTTCTTGATAGTGTCCCAATTTTTAAGCACTGTTTCAACGTTGTCAGCTTCTACGCTTCCGAAAACGTGTGGGTGTCTGATGATAAGCTTTTTACAGATATCAGTTATCACATCGTCAAGTCTGAAATTGTTGTTTTCGGTCTCGATAACTGTATGGAAAACCACCTGCAAAAGAACATCGCCAAGTTCTTCTCTCATCATTTCAGGAGAGTCACAGTCAATTGCTTCCATGACCTCATAGACTTCTTCAAGAAAATCTTTCTTGATAGACTTATGGGTCTGGACCTTATCCCACGGGCAGCCGTTCTCGCTTCTGAGAATTACCACGATATCCGCAAGATCATTGATATCAAAGCTGTCTTTAGCAAGCAACTCCTTAATTTTATCGCTCATTACATCATTACCTTTCCAAAAGGGTGCTTATTAATAATAAACCATTTTGCTCAAAATTTCAAGGGTTTTGCGGATTTTTTTTTGAAAATATGTAATTTACAATATTTTTCGGCGTTTCGCACAATAAATATAAACAAAAAAAGTACATTGTGCTACCAATTCCTATAGAAAAAAGGGTCACAAATCTATGATTTATTTGCAAATGGACTATTTTCGTAAGTGTTTCGTGTGACAAAACGGCTGTCACACTGCACATGATAGCGGCGTAGGTGGGCTTTACGAAAATTTCGCTCACTTTTGGTTTTAGATCCGTCATTTTGCAAACTGAGCGTACGGATAGGACGCATATGAAAACCTCTGAAACAAGAGTAGAAATAGCTGCTCCTGATATATTTATTATGGGCTGTCTTATAAGTATAATGTTCAGAAATAGCTTGATAATTCCACCTGCCAACATAATTATTATGGCTTTGTGAGGTTTTCCCAGAGTTTGCAGGATAGCAAAGCAGGGAGTTGCTATGGCAAGGAATATTACTGCTATTCCTAGTATGGACAGTGGCATTATACAGACCTGTATTTCAGTTTCACGGCCTCCAAAAAGAAAACGCAGGATAGGTTCTGACAAAACTGCTATGCCCATGCCTGCGGGTATGGCTATGATACTGGTGACGATGAGCATTTTTGTAAGGCCTGACTGCATGGCTTTTTTATCATTTTTGGCACAGCTTTCGGCAAGTGAGGGGAGTATGCTTTTGCCAAACATTGCGGTGAGGGTCGGAACAAGACCGAAAACTGTTACGGCAAGTCCTATGTAAGAGCCGTAAATGAAGTTCGGGAGCATATCGGTGGTGAGCTTGTCAGAGAGCAGGCTGTCAAATGTGTGTGGAGAAGCTTTCATGGCGGTTTTGATACACGGATTGACAGTGAGCATATCTATCATGTTGGCAAAGGTCATTATCACTGAGATAAGTGCGATCGGAAGACAGCAGACGACAAGCTTTTTGGCTGTTGCACCTGTGGGGTCTGTTATGGTATCTCTTTGAAGCATTTGCTTTGTTACGCTGTCGCCTTTGATCTTGCCTGATATGAGAATATACAAACAGGCAATCGCAGAGGCTATGGACGAACCTAGGATAGCTGCGGCAGCTATAAATGGAAGTGCGGCGGAGGCTGCCTGACGTGAGTTTTCATAGGCTGTGCCGAATATCATGCCTGTTTTATCATACATATCGGAGATATGATACATTAGTCCGTAGGCGAAACCAAGACCTAGGATAAGTTTGAAAAGTGTTTCTATCACTTCTGATACAGCGGTCGGTATCATATTCTGCAAGCCCTCACAGTAACCGCGTTCCACTGACATAATGGTACAGAAAATAATAGATGGAGCAACACACATGAGAGCATATTTTGTACTTGGCTCGCCGACTACATTGCGTGACAGAAAATCTGAGGTGAGTATCATTACTGCAGCAGCGGCTGCGCTGATGATCGTGAAAAGAAAAAATGCAGTTCGCTTGGTATGACGCATATTTGAAAAGCGTTCAAGGGCATAGTTTTCGGCGGTAAGGCGAGCCATGGTGGAGGGGATACCTGAAACGACTATGGCGAAAACTGGTGTGAAAACTGAGAATGCTGAAGCAAAATATCCCATGCCTGTGCCGCCCAGAAGATTGGTAAGAGGTATCTTATAGAGAAGTCCCAGAATTTTTGTTATCAGAACCATTGCAAGCAATATTGCTGAGCCTTTTATAAAGCCTTGTCTTTTCATCTGTCAACCTGCTTTCTGACTTGTTTTTATATGATCTTATGCAGTTATGGTGGGTTTTATTACGGTTTGTCCATATGTCAGGTGGATATGCAGTTGTTTAAATTGCACAAAAATAGAACTTAGGGTGCTAATACTAAAAAAAGTTTGCGTAAACACTTTATTTTATAGGAAAAATGTGATATAATCATATTATGTATTTTTAAGAAAAAGAGGTAAAAAAGTTATGACTTATAAGTTTTCAGAAAAGGTTTCTCATTTGCAGGCTTCTGCTATCAGAGAGATACTTAAATTTACTTCTGACCCAGAGGTAATTTCATTTGCGGCAGGCAATCCTTCTCCTGAGGCATTCCCTGTGGACGAGCTTAATAGAATATCAGAAGAGATATTCAAGGAAAATCCTATCGGCGCACTCCAGTACAGCCTTACAGAGGGATACACTCCGCTGAGAGATCTTCTTAAGAAAGAGCTTGAAAAGAAGGGTGAATTTGATCCTGAGAGAGATGATCTTATCATCACAAGCGGTGCTCAGCAGGCTAACGAGCTTGCTTGTAAAGTTCTCTGCGACCCAGGCGACGTTCTTTGCTGTGAAGCTCCAAGCTTTATAGGCTCACTTAATGCGTTCAAGTCATACAATGTTGAGCTTAAGGGTATCACGCTTCATGAAGACGGAGTTGATTTGAAAGAGCTTGAAGAGGCTTTCGCTACAGGCAAGGTAAAGGTATTCTACATCATTTCTAACTTCCAGAATCCTACTGGTCTTACAACTTCTCTTGAAAAGAGAAAGGCTATCTACGAGCTTGCTAAGAAGTACAGTGTTATGATACTTGAAGATAACCCATACGGCGACCTGAGAATAAAGGGTGAGGCTATCCCGTCTATCAAGAGCATGGACAAGGACGGTCTTGTTATGTATTCAAGAACATTCTCAAAGATACTTGCTCCTGGTATAAGAGTTGGCTACATTTCCGCTCCAAAGGAGATAATCGGAAAGATAGTTGTCTGCAAGCAGGTGGCTGACGTACATACAAACATCTGGGCACAGATGCTGGCTTACAACTTCATGAAGGACAATGATATTGAAGCGCATCTTGCTTCGCTGAGAGTGATCTACAAGCATAAGCTTGAACTTATGATAGAGCAGATCGAGAAGAATTTCTCTTCACAGATCAAGTTCACAAGACCTGAGGGCGGTCTGTTCATTTGGTGTACTCTTCCGGAGGGCAGTGACATGACTGGTTTCTGCAAAAAGGCTGTTGCAGAATATAAGGTAGCCGTTGTTCCGGGCAATGCTTTCATGGTAAGCGAGTCTGACAAGACAGCTTCATTCAGATTGAACTTCTCAACTCCTACAGACAAACAGATAATCGACGGCTGTGAGAAGCTTGGCAGGCTTTCTAAGGAAATGTTCGGCGATTAAGATAAAATGAAAAAAGTTCCTTTTACGCCTTTTCAGCTTGTGCTTACTGTGGTAAATACGGCGGCTCTAATGTTCTGCATGGGGTGTGATTGCTTTGTGCTGATAGTGGGCATGACGGCAGGCAGGACAAAGCCTTATGTGGTGGATCTTGTGCTGAGTTTTCTTGCTATGGCGGTGTTTATTCTGCTTGTGTTTTCAGCAGGCAGGATAAATATTTTCAGTGATAAAGCTGACCCCGATGGGGACACTGCACCTGCGGTATCGGCACTTAGGACGTATTTTTGTATCTTGTTTTTTGATATCTCAGGAGTGCTGGGTCTTATGCTTGCGGGAGCGTTGGGGGTTGAGTGGGCTAAAAAAGCTATTATAATTTTTGCTCCTGTCGTTTTTGTCCTTGCGGCGATTGTTTATTTTATTCTATCGGGCAGGATAGGACTTGATGATTTTTCGGATAGTGACGGGGAAGAATGATATTACAAGGGGAGGTCTGTCATGAAAAGTGCATTGAAAAAGGATACTGTCAGAGAGATAAGGCACTCGTTGGGCAGATTTCTCTCTATTTTTCTGATAGTTCTTCTTGGCTGTGGATTTTTCTCTGGTATCAAGGCGACTATGCCTGATATGATAGACACGGCGGAGAAATATTTCAGTGATAACAGACTTATGGATATTAAGTTAATGTCGTCTATAGGCGTTAAGTCTGAGGACGTTGAGGCTGTGAAAAAAGCTGATGATGTTCAGGGCGTTATGGCGGGATATTCTAAGGACGTTTTCTATTATCATGAAAATCAAAACCTTGTGCTGAAATTCATGTCCTTCAACAATGTTGTTGATGAGAACAGCCCTAATAATCTTGATAAGCCTGTTTTACTAGAGGGCAGGCTTCCTGAAAAAAAAGGCGAGTGTGCAGTAGAGGTAAAAATGAGTTCGCCTGACACCTTTAAGGTGGGCGGAGAGATAAAGATCAACGAGCCTGACTCGTCAAAAAATATAACTGATACTTTGGCAACTGACACATACAGGATAGTTGGTATTGTGGCTTCACCGCTTTATATCGGCTATGAGCGTGATGCGACCACAGTGGGCAACGGAACTGTGGTAAGCAACGTTTTTGTGCCTGAAAGCGAGTTTGTGTGCGATTATTACACTGAGCTTTATGTGAGATTCAAAGGCACTGACGAGCTTGACCCGTTTTCCGACGAGTACAAGCAGGCTGTGAAAGATAAGAGCGTTCAGGCGATGGAGTTTTTTGAGGACAGTGTGAACGCAAGGTTTGAAAAACTAAGCAGTGACGCTCAGGACAGTATTGATGTCGCTCAGGAGAAAGTTGACATCTTGAAACAGGCGCTTGCCTGCGACGAAAATCAGCTTACGGAGCTTTTGGCAACGGCACAGAAGTCGGTAGAGGAAGCTCAGGAGGCTTATGATAAGGCTGAACAGAGTGGTTCTAGTGCAAAGTATCTTGCAAGGTCACAGCTTTTAAAAGCACAACAGCTTGAAGAAGTGGCAGAAAAGCTTCTTGAAGATAAAAAGACAGGAAGTACGGCGGCTTTTGATGAATATAATGGTCAGCTTGCGGCGGCAGAAGATGAGATAGCCGGAGCGAAAAAAGAACTTGAAGCCGTTAAAACGCCTGCATTCTATCAGTATGATAGATTTGAGGCTAGCTCTGATTATAGTTCCTTTTATGGGGACGCTCAGAAGGTCGACTCTATCGCAAAGGTGTTTCCTGTGTTCTTTATTCTTGTGGCGGCGCTTGTATGCCTGACCACAATGACTAGAATGGTAGAGGAACAGAGAACGCAGATAGGTACATACAAGGCTTTAGGATACAGTGGGGCAAGAATAGCTGGAAAGTATCTTTTCTATGCAGCAACAGCGGCATCAGCAGGAAGCTGCATAGGCGTTGTTGTTGGATTGCAGATCTTTCCGAAGATAATTTATAGTTGCTATAATATTTTATATAACATTCCTGATATTGACACTCCGTTCAAGCCTGTTTATATGGTGCTTTGCTTGGTGGTGTCGGTTATTTGCACTTGCTCGGCGGTGCTTTACGCTTGTATCAAAGAGCTTAAGTCACAGCCGTCACAGCTTATGCGTCCAAAGCCACCGCAGAATGGCAGACGTGTTTTGCTGGAGCGTGTGGATTTTATATGGAATCGGCTTGACTTTCTTGCAAAGGTCACTGTGAGAAATTTGCTGAGATATAAAAAGCGTTTCTTTATGACGATCGTGGGAGTGGCAGGCTGTACGGCGCTGATAGTCACGGGTTTTGGTTTGAAATATTCTATAAAGACTATTGCCGAAAAGCAATTCAATGAGATATTTCTGTATGATGGTATTGCGGTACTTAATTCAGCAGATTTTGACGAGAAACAGTTGGAGGACAAGATAAGCAGTATCGCACAGGTAGACAAATCTATGCTTATGCAGAGTACAGATGGCATTGCAGAAAATGAAAGTGAAAATCAGTCTGTTTCTATGATCGTGCCGAAAACTCCTGAAAATATGGGAGATTATATCGATCTTGTATCTGCTGAGAATGGATCAAACCTTGAAGTGAAAAGCGGTTCTGTTATCATAACACAAAAGCTTGCAAAGCTTCTTGACCTGAAAACGGGTGACACTATTACTATAAAGCTCAGTGGTCATGAGGAGAAAGAGTTCAAGATAGGCGGAGTAAGCAAGAACTATGCTTTGCATTATATTTACATCACTCCTGATGATTTTGAAAGTGTATACGGTGAGAAGCCTGTTTATAATCTTTCTTTTATTGACCTAAAGAAAGACACTGATGAAAACTCTTTCAAGGAACAGCTTATTTCAAATGACGAGTTTTATGGAATAAGCTTTAAAAATGATTCAAGCAGAGGTTTCCTTAATTCTGTGGACAGTCTTGACGCTATCGTTATTTTGCTCATCGTTTGCGCGGGAGGCTTGGCGTTTGTGGTGCTTTACAATTTGGCAAACATAAACATAACTGAGCGTGTTCGTGAGATAGCGACAATAAAAGTGCTTGGATTCTATGACGGTGAGACTTCAGCGTATATTTACAGAGAAAATCTGATATCGACGCTTGTGGGCATTATTGTGGGTCTTGCGGCAGGAAAGATACTACACTATTTTGTTGTGATAACTTCTGAGGTCGACCTTGTGCTGTTCAACAGACAGCTTGTTTGGTGGGCGTATGTGCTTGGTGCATTGCTCACATTGGCATTTGCATTTATAGTTAATTTGGTTCTTCATTTCAAGCTTAAAAAGATAGATATGGTAGAATCTTTAAAATCAGTAGAATAGACGGAGGTATTATTATGGATATTTTTGAAGAAAACTGCGATACTGAAAATAACTGCACAGTAAGCTATTTCTGGAAAGGTCTTGCACTTTTTCTCCTTGGCGTTATAATTGGTCTGTTTGTTTCGCCTATCAAGAAAGGCGTTACTATCGGTTGTAACAACAAGATAGACAAGGGTGGCTGTAACGATCATTTTGACCCTGAAGAGTATTATGATGATTATGACTTTGATGATGATGAAGATGATTTTGACCATGATGGCGTAAAATTTTAACGAAAGGCGTATATTGATATGAAACTTGGCATGGTAGGACTTCCTAACGTAGGAAAATCAACACTTTTTAATGCACTCACAAATGCGGGTGCAGAATCTGCGAACTATCCGTTTTGCACGATCGAACCGAATGTGGGCATTGTTTCGGTGCCTGATGAAAGACTTGACAAGCTGGCTGAGATGTATCACCCTGTAAAGTTTACTCCTGCAACACTTGAATTTGTTGACATTGCAGGTCTTGTAAAGGGTGCTTCAAAGGGTGAGGGACTTGGAAACAAATTTCTTTCAAACATAAGAGAGGTGGACGCTATCGTTCACGTTGTAAGATGTTTTGATGACCCTAACATCATTCATGTTGACGGCTCTATCAATCCTCGCAGAGACATTGAAACTATAGATTTGGAGCTTATTTTCTCTGACGTTGAGCTTATCGAGAGAAAGCTTGACAGAACTAAAAAGGCAATGAAAGGCGATAAATCTCTTGCTTCTGCTGTAGAGTTCCTTGAAAAGCTCAAAGAGCATCTTGAAAGCGGCAAGCCTGCACGTTCTTATGACATGACAGAAGACGAGCTGGAGATACTTAAAGAAACACCGCTTCTTTCACTTAAGCCTGTTATCTATGCGGCTAACCTTTGCGAAGATGATTTCAGAAACAATATCGAAAGCAACGAGCATTACAAGGAAGTTTGCGAGATCGCAAAAGCCGAAGGCTCGGCTGTGTTCCCGATATGCGCGCAGATAGAGGCTGAGATATCTGACATGGACGACGAGGACAAGGAAATGTTCCTTGCAGACCTCGGTCTTGAAACTTCAGGTCTTAACAGAATAATCAAGGAGGGCTATTCGCTTCTTGGTCTTATTTCATACCTGACAGCAGGCGAACCTGAGGTAAGAGCTTGGACTATCAAAAAGGGAACTAAAGCTCCACAGGCGGCAGGAAAGATACACACTGACTTTGAAAAGGGCTTCATCAGAGCTGAAGTTGTTTCATTTGACGATCTTATGAGCTGTGGCTCTATGACGGCGGCTAAGGAAAAGGGTCTTGTTCGTCTTGAGGGTAAGGATTACGTTATGCAGGACGGCGATATCGTTCTGTTCAGATTTAACGTATAAAGCGTAAGCTACACAAAGGCAGGCTGAAATATGCTTGCCTTTTTTTATGTGCAATATGTATGTTTTTTGTTATTGTATTTGTTTAAAATCACAAAAGTAAATTTATTTTGTGTTATAGATTTTTTCATATATTGATGATAGAATGTGATAGTAAAAATTAAAGATGATAAATGTAATAGTGAGATTTTTGGAGGAAAAGTAATGACAAAAAACATGACAACGGGCAGTCCGTTCAAGCTTATAATGAGCTTTGCGCTTCCTCTGCTTTTAGGAAATTTGTTGCAGCAGACATACAATCTTATTGACGCTGCCATCGTGGGAAGATTTCTTGGTTCTGACGCTCTTGCAAGTGTCGGAGCTTCAAGCAGTGTGCAGTTTTTGGTGCTTGGTTTCTGCATGGGAACAGCCTGCGGCTTTGGCGTGCCTATTGCAAGGCATTTCGGAGCAGGGGACATAAAAAAGCTGAAACAGTATTTTTACAATTCTATTGTTATAACCGCCGTTACTGCGTTTGTATTGACCACAATTTGTGCGGTGCTTTGTAGTGAGATATTGAAGCTTCTTTCAACTCCGTCGAATATTTTTGATGACGCATATAAATATCTACTGGTGATATTTCTTGGCATACCGTTCACACTTTTGTATAACCTGCTTTCAAGCGTATTGCGATCTGTTGGCGACAGCAAAACGCCATTTGTATTTCTTGCTATATCAACGGTTTTGAACATTGCACTTGACCTTGTGTGTGTTATCGTGTTTAGGTGGGGCTGCATGGGTGCGGCTATCGCTACGGTCGTTGCTCAGGCGATAAGTGGAATACTATGTGCTGTATTTATCATGAAAAAGGTCAGCGTGCTGAAACTTACCAAAGAGGACAGAGTGATGTCAAAGCCTGCGGTGCTGAACCTTATAATAATGGGCTTTCCTATGGGACTTCAATATTCCATAACGGCTATCGGCTCAATGGTCATGCAGTCGGCTAACAACAAGCTTGGAAGCATTTATGTGTCAGGATTCACTGCTGCGGCGAGGATAAAGCAGTTCACAATGTGTCCTTATGACGCTTTTGCAACAGGTGCATCTGTTTTTGCAAGCCAAAATCTCGGTGCAGGAAATCTCAAGCGTATCAAAAAGGGTATACGCATTGGAGTTGGCGTTGGCATGACATATGGATTAATAGCCGGTATTGTACTTATATTCTTCGGCAGAGAGCTTTCGCTTATCTTTGTGAACAAGTCAGACGTTGCGGTGCTTACTGCTTCGGCAAAATATCTTTTCTGCGCAGGCTTTTTCTATTGGACGCTCGGTATACTCAACACTTGCAGAATGTGTACGCAGGGCCTTGGATATTCTGGACTTGCTATATTCTCAGGAGTGACGGAAATGATAGCTCGAATTTCTGTAAGTATGATATTTGTGCCGAAATTCGGTTATCTTGCAATCTGCTTCACAGATCAGGCGGCATGGATAGCGGCTTGCTTGTACATAGTTCCTGTTTGCATATATTGTGTGAACAAGGCAGGCAGACACATTGCAGGAGATCACGGACTTCCTGTGGAAAATAAATAAGTAAAAGGCAGCTCTGAAAAAATCAGAACTGCCTTTTGTTATGCCTACTTGTTTATAGCTTTTTTAAGTTGTAAAACAACTTCGCTGTAGTATCTTGGACTGACATCGCCAAGTTTCATGTTGTCATTGTATGCAGCATCGGGAAGTCGGAAGTAAAGCTCTTCCACGGTCACGTCCTCTATCTCGTAATAGCCGATGTATGTTCCTGAGAATTTAAGCTCGGCGGTCATGCCTATGTTGACGAGCTTGCCGTCGGGATCTTTCTCCTTGCCCGAGATATCATTTCTTATGAACTCATAGAAAAAGCCTGCGTCCTGTGCCTGACCTTTATCCCAGCCTGCTTTGGTCATGCGGTTGACTAGAGTGGTGTTCGTTATCTCGGTATTCTTGAAGATCTCGCAGGCGGTCTTATTTTTATCGATTTCCGCTACTTTGTATACCTTTCTTCTTAGCTGGTCGAATGGCTGTATTATCTCGTAATCATCAAGCTGTTCCAGCCAAGCTTCTTTTTCATGTTCAGTAAGCTCCAGCGGGTGAACAAGCCCTATCTGCATAACCTCGGACAGCTCTATCTCATCATCATCTGAGTTTGTAAAGCTGCCGTCGTCAAGATAACGGAACGAAGTTTTAAGGTAGCCATTTTCGTAAATACCCCATATAAGACCTATCGCAAAGCAGTGCATGAGAGGATTTTTTACAAAGAGAGCTTTCCAAGCTTCTGCTGTCCACTTACGGTCAAGCATAAGCACATATTCAAGACGCTGTTTCTGTGCGCCAATAACAGTTTTCATTTGTTTTTTCATTTCCTTGAAATCAGCAGTAGCCTTTTCTGCGAGGGCAGGGTCGTCATTAACGCCTATTTTAGGGAGATTTTTAAGCTTTTTCTCGCCCTCGAATATTTCTATATCAAGCTGTGGAGTGAGATAAACGGAGAATTTTCTGCTCCCAAAATCAAATGTGCGGCACATTTTTTCATCAAAGCCCATGTCAGGTACTATCTTGTCCGCAAGCTCCTGCGTTGTCAAGCCAAGCTGTTTAGCGGCATTGGCAAGTGCGTCAACTGCGGCAGCTCTGACCGCACGACTCTTATATTTTCTTGAAATATTGTCTACAGTCATAAGTGCATAGGAACTGCCGTTCAGAGCTACGGCATTGACGGCTTTAACCGCAAGGGCAACACGCATATTTAATGACTGTTTCGACCATTCTTTTATGTAATCCGTCAGGCAATTTATTGCTTCATCACCGCCGTAAATGGCCGCAAAATACATTGTCCACTTTGTTTTCGCTTCTGCACCTTTTTCAAGCCAGCGGCTCAGGACTTCAAGGGCGAATGTTTCAAGCTCATCAGCTTTGAGCTTCTGGGCAAGTGCCTTCCCCTCAGGAGGGAGGGTACCTTCGTCGGCGTTTGCATATGTAAGCAGGAGAGCCTGCAAATAGATATCCTCAGTGGCTGTATCATCGGTGAAGTGAACAGGTGCAAAAGGCTGTTCAAAAAGCCAGAGAACTTTCTTGCTTTTTGTGCCTTTGGTGAGCGCAGTCACAAGGTCTTCATTTGATATTTCGGCAGGCTTTGCTTCGCTGCCCAAAAGAGCAGATATTTTCGATTTGAGTTTGTCTGATTTTTCTGTGACATAGGCTTTTTCAAGCTCTGTGCGGTAGGCGTCAGCTCCCTGATTTTCAATTATCATAAGTGCAGTTTCACGCTTGGCTGATTTTTTCTGAGCAAGAAGTTTGCAAACTTCATCGTGCCAATCCTTGTGTGCGGATATAACTTTCACAAGCTCTGCTTTTATCACCTTGCTGTTATCATCGCAAAGTTTGAAAAACTCGTCTTTGTACTTGTTGCTGTCTGCGATATCAAGAAGCCTTATATACAAAAGTCGGCTGGACACAGCCATTTTACTTACGTCGATAATGGCGGCTTTGTCTTTAAATTCAGGCATGATTGCGGTTATCTTATTGATGATGACTTCTTTACAGTAAGAGCTGTCTATCTGCCAGCCAAGGGATCTTATAATTATATCTATCGGTAGACCTGATCTTACCATTGCACGGACGATGAACTCGGTGTTATAATAAAGATCGTTGCCTATAAGTTGGAGGGGGTCACTTGTATCTTTAGACGCTCCTATGGAAAGGGCGGCGATACAGCGGATTATAAAATCGTCCTCGCCATATTCGCCAACATAATTCATATTCTGATGTCCGCCATTACAGGATTCTTCGTCTGCAAAAGGGAGTATGGTGTCTAATTCGGCTTTGCCTGTGATATATGCGTATATCTCGTCACGGTGTTTGAAATGCTCGGCTATATTTTTTGAGATATGTTCCTGCTGGGCGGCTTTAAGACCTACTGCCTTTGCATCATAATTCGGGTCAGTGGCTTTGAGCATTTTCTCCATTATTATGCCTAGATCAAAGCGAGCGTTCTTCATTGTTTGTATGAAGATATCGGGGTGATCTTTTGCGAGCTTTACCATTTGCACAGGGTAGTTTCCGTTTTTGTCAGGTAATTTGACAAAGTGCAGAATGTATCTATCTGTAAGACACTGTGGTTGAGCTTCGATAAGGTCGAATATCCTGTTGGTGGAAAGCTTCATATATATCAGCCCTTGGGTAAGATCGTCGCAGTATTTCACAATGTTCTTATCAAAAAATGCACGATATTCTTTTGCAAAATATGACGCTTCTGCATATGCGGCAAGAAAAAGACAGAAAACGGCTGTAGTTGTTTGGGGCTTTTTTTCGACCACTTCGCAAAGCTTTTTTATGGCAATTGCGGCTGTATCAGGAATTTTTGTTTTGCCGAGCAGGCTCTTTTTAGGCAGCTCGGTTGCGTCCAATGCGTAAACGCACAGGAGAAGCTGTGCTATGATATCGTCAGGGCTAACGTATTTGAATGTCCTTATAGCAACATCTGCGGAATAGATAGGATTTACAGTGAAAACGTAGTGTATGGATTGATCTGATCTGTGTGATATCTCTGTTGATATCCAGACTGCTTCTGCGTTCTCACCATAAAAATCAGTGAGCGGCTTCATATACATGGCTTTGTTTTCGGAATATATATAGGCATTGCCAGACAGCGCTTCTGTCATATATCGGAAATATGGACCCGTTGCCATTGAACTGAAAATAATATAACGGTCTTTAAGCTCCTCACTATCTGAATTTGATATCTCACTTTTTACAGCTTTGATAAGCTTTTCACGATAACTATACTGCATGAGTTTTGGATAGTATCTTGTTATAATTTTTCTCATCAGGTCATTGTTTCTTGGCTTTGTGATGTCAAGATATTCAAGGGCAAGGTCTATGGTCTGCTGGTCAAAACCAAGCTCCTTTAGGGCGGTTTCAAGCTTTATAAAGCTTTTGGTGCTTTCGTTGTAGATCATTTTTTCTCCTCCATATTATTTATCGCACTGAACAGTGCTAATTTTTGTGTGCAAAGTCTGATATACCGCATTGTGTTGCCTGCGGCAGTGAAGATATCAAGGCTTTTGTCTGCGGTGGTGTGTCTTGCATTTTCGCACAGCTTTGTGAAGAATTCATAGCGTTTTGCAAGTTCTTCAAGTCCGCATTGGCGTATGCTTTGAACGTGTTCGTCTGCGATAACAGAGTTCACTCCGCACTCCATTGCCGTGACTATCCTCTTGTCGGTTTCTTCGGTTGTGTCAAGAAGCTCTCTACACATTCCATAGTCTTGGTCTGTATCATTCTCGAAAGGTACAGGAACATTGTCAGGCGGATCAATAAAATCATAGACCTCTATTGGGAAAAGCGTTAGCCTGCCGTGGTCGATATACCCCTGAGCCAGCAGGACGTAGTTTTTGTGCTTCTCTTTTAGCATTTTGCCACCTATGGTTTCAAGGGTGGAAATAAATTCACGATTCTCTGCTGTGTATTTTGCGTTGACAGATATTTGTCTATCACAGCCGTCTTTTATAATAAAAATCTGCTGTTGAGTGTGCTTGTCAAAATATGAAGCGACGCACTCTTTGGGGTGAACAAAATAAAGTCGGTCTGTTTCTTCATCGCTTTTGTTTGCGGAGATCTTTTCCGCAAGCTCTTTGAAATCGCTGACAATAAGCTCACGGAGGGCAAAACAGTTTAGCTGTGCAGGACCTGCGCCTATGGCGTTGGTCTTTGACGATGAGGACAAATGTCCCATGCTCACCTTGGCGTTTTCAAGCTTCAGCTCTGTGCACATATAGCTGTTTAGAGAGCTGTCAAGATCCCATACAGTTGTGCTTTCGGCAAATCGTCTTGACTTTCTTTCATAGAAAGTGGGGCGCAGATCGCTGTAGGTTAGAAAGCGCTGGTGAGATGTTCTGTCTTTATTTAGAAAATAGTAGATACAGCCAGTGTATTCGCCACTGACATTTCTTGTGCCTATAGGCAGAAGTTGGAGCGATCCCTCATAGTCGGTGTATTCTCTGCGGAAGGTGCCGAGCATTTCTTCTGTGATGTCGGCTTTTATAAGCTTGTTCATGCTGTCAGCATATTCAAACATTTTGTGAGTGAATACCTGCGGACTGAATGAAGCTCGCCTTGAAACACAGTCTTTAAGTCGGCTGCCAAGTTCACGCATTTGTCTTTCTGCCTCAGCCATTCTCAAAGCGTGGCAGGAAACTGCGGCAAGCTCAAAGTTATCGGGGTCGCTCTCTTCGGCTCTTACAAGACCTCTGGTAAATATTCCGGACATTATTTTTATGCACTGTTCGGCACATCCTTTTATCTTTTTCTGGGTATCCTGAGAAAGCGAATTTATTTCAGGTTGGTTGGGGAGTTCAATTTCTGCTTGTTCAGGTTCGGAGGTTATGACCTCTGGAGTGATATCCTCGCCGTCGTACTGTGGGAGCTGTGCTTTCAAAAGCAGTATGGCTGTTATAATGTGCCTGCACATTCCTCTTGAAACACAACTGCATTGACTTTCATCAAGTGGTGATTTTATGGTGCAGGTTTCACCGTCTAATTTTACTATGTAACATTCATGGATTTTTTCAGCCGAAAGGGTCATGTTTTTGGATTCCTTCAACGCACGTTTATAAATGCCCTTGTTTGAAAGCTCAATAAGCGTTTGTTCGTTTGCAATGGCAAGCTGTTTATCGATTACGTCCAAGATGTCATCTCCTATGCAAATATTTTTCCGATGTAATCCCCAAGCTTATCAGGGGTAAGACCGCCAACAAATGAGCCCATATCTGCAAGCTTCTGACCTGTCGCCTTGTCATAGGCAGGGTCGGCATTTTCATCAAGGGCGGTAAGGAATGAGAGATGTGCGCCGCTTGTGATTATATTTTTGCTGACGTTCATAAGCTGTGCTTCACTGCCACCCTCGTAGAGGTCTGTTACCACGATAACGCAAGTGTCACGTGGCGTAACGATAAGGCTTTCGCAGTAGGTAAGGGCTTTTGCAATATCCGTGCCTCCCCCAAGCTGAACGCTCATTATTGTCTGAGCAGGGTCGTCTGCATGGTCTGAGAGGTCAACGATGCTTGTATCAAATATGATGAACTTCACCTCTGCAAAGGGCAGTTCGGAAATTATCTGCGCCATTACTGCACTATAGATGACTGAACCGAGCATTGAACCGCTTTCGTCTATGGCTATGATAATGCGCTTTTTGTTATGCTTTTTCACACGTCTACTGAAATAGATATCCTTCAGTATAAGCTGGTTGCTTGCTTTGTCATAGTTTTTCATGTTTCGGCGGATAGTCTTTTTGAAATCGAGGTTTGCAGAGCATTTCATAACTGACGATGTGTTTTTATCAAGCCTGCCTGTAAGGCTTCGCTTTATGGTCATATCAAGCTTTTGTTTGATATCGTCTGCCACCTGTTTTGCTATTTTTACAGCCGCCTGCAACACTTCGCCGTTCATGAGATGTTTGAGCTGAATGATAGTTTTAAGCAGCGCTATATCAGGCTTCATTTCTTCAAGAACCTTTTTATCGGTAAGAAGCTCGGTCATGTTGAACCTTTCCAAAGCTTGACGTTCAAGCACATCGGCGGTCTGCTTTGGAAAAAGCGTTCTGACTTTTGTTATCCATTCTGCGGCGTTTAGCACACTGCCACCCTGACCGCCTTGCCTGCTGTTCTCGTCCCTTACATCGTCACCTTGCGCACGGCTATAAAGATAATCGAGTAGCTTTTCTATATCCTGGAACGTTATTATCTCTGCTTTGTCACCGGTAAAGGAAAGGCTTTTGTCAGACATTCCGCCCAGCACGAGCCGCCAGCGGTTGACGGATATGGCTTTGTTTTCATCTGTCATGGCTTTTCCTCCTCAGACAAAAGTTTGACTATCTCTTTATCTATTTCCCCACCGAAGCTATATAGCCTTTCGTTTATAGGTTTTTCCACAAGAAGCTCAGCACTGTCAGCGTCATAAAGCTTTGCGACAGCGGTGGCTGATTGCTGTATTTCATATGGAGTGAAACAACTGAAAGCAAGCTTCATGGAGGGAAGTATTTCTATAAAATCGTCATAGTCAAGTCCGCAGATAAGCGTATCTGTCATTCTGATGAAAGAATCGTCTGTCATGATGATATCACGGGCGGCATTGAAAAGTCCGTGAAGAAACTCCGCTCCTTGTATCTGAACATTCCTGTCGCCTTTGAGATAGCTTGACATTGCCTGTTCAGCAAGCTTGCGGCGGTGGGGGTCAAAGGCATAAAGTATGCCAAGTGCTGTGCCGTAAACAAATGGGTCTTTATCAGATTTGCCGCAGAGGGAAAGCAGAGCGTTTTCATAGTCCTGACGATATTCTCTAAAGCCGTCAGTGACAGCTTTCTGCATTGCGTACATTATCGCTGCACATTCTGCAATGTGGTCGTCTTTCACCGACGCCATATCAGGCAGTGCTGTGATTATCCTTGTCATGCACCGCTTTGCACAATTTTCTGCGGCGGAAAACTCGGTATTATAAAGCTGTTGGAGTTCCATAAGAGTGATAAAATGCCTTAGACCTCTGCCTACAGAGAAAAAGTCACCGTCTGAGTTAAGAATATTCTCGGCACAAGCCTTGTCATCGTCAGAGAGTTCTAAGCCCATTTGGAAGCAGTCCACAAGGATATGCGCCGCAACATCACAGTGCTTTTCATGGCGAAGTGTTCTTGAAGCACAAGTGCGGCAGGCTTCTTCAATGGTGAAGCCGTCGGCAGTATGGTCTATGAGTGCAACGTCTGTGGCAGGGACTTTTTTGTATACCCATTCTTCACGGACACGGCTTCTGTCTTTTTGCCTATGTAAATCAGGTCCTTTTGTTCGCTGGGCAAAGTCTGTGCCTAGAAACACCATTCTATGGAAAAATTTGCTTAGTTCCATGCCGTTTGCAGTGGTAAAAAGTGAAACTTCCGTTTTATTAGGGGTTACTGTTTTTATTTTAAGTCGAAACCTTTTACACTGTTCTTCAAAATCAGCGATAAGCGGAGGAACGTGGTTTATATCACCTATATGACCTGTCTTGTCGCCTGTGGCAAGATTGTGCATAAGGTCGATAGGCAGGGCGGAGGATATTGTTTTCTCTCCCTTGATAAATGACGAGGTTATGGCGTCCTCAAGCTCGTAAAGTCCACATTCATGACAGCCACGAAGTGCGGCAAGTCCACTCATCATAGACTGCGCTGCGGAAGCGTCAGCCATTGACACTGGGATATCATGTTTATCACAGGCTCTCACTGTACCTATGAGCAGGTCAAGAACTGTGTCGCTGTAAACACCTGCCGGGTCATCGCAGTGGATTAGCTTGTTCATCACGCAATCATAAAAATAAGGACGCTGTATACCAGAGGCATATCCACTGAGAGCGTCTGCTGCTTCATAAGAATAAGCTACGGGGAAACAGCCCTCATCTTTTTGAGAGAGCTTGTGAAGCTTTTCTTTTTGGATATTGTCACTTTTCAAAAGCTCATAAAGTCCCAAACTGTGGAATCCACCTGTTACAGCAAGGACTTTTTTGTTATCTTTAAGTGCTTCTTTGATACGCAGTGCCATATGGTTTTCTCTTGCAAGAGTGCCGTCTGCCGCAAGATCATCTTCTGTTTCGTCATTTCGTGTGATAATGCAGTAGGTGTACATTTGCTGTACAAAATCTTGTACAGAAAGTCTGAGTCCCTCTATCTCAAAATACTTCTCCCAGAACTCTTCAAAGGTTCTTAGATCTGTTTTCTCGCAAAGCTTTTTGCAGAATTTGCTGTATATAAGTCTGCTGTCGTCAGTGTAGCTGTGTTTGTCCTTATTACTGCGAAGGCCTTTATTTACGGCTGTGGTAATAAGTATCTCGCTGTAGGGAAGATCTATAAAGCGTGCTTCTATATCCATGGCTGCGGCTGTTTTCAGAGCGTTATACTCAGGTGAAGCATAGATAAAAGGGTAGTAGCATTTATAGTCCTCGGCTTCATCACTGATAAGCTTTTTTCTGTCCTTGTAGTAATAATAGAACGCCGCAGGGAGTTTTGTTCTCTCGTCCGTCAACACACCTATCATATCATTGGCGTTTTCAGGACCCTCTATAAGTATGACATCGGGCTGATATTCTTTAATTGCTCTGATGAGCTGCCACGAGCAGACAGGGCTGTGGTGTCTTACAGGAAAAAGCAGAAATGGCTGAGAATAGTCAAAAGGTATTATTTCAGATACTTGGCTGTATCCAGATATTCTGTCCATATGCCTCCCTCACTTGCACTTTTTTCCTTAACAGCGATCCGGAAATAGCTTTTGAGCTTTTCAAGGTCGTCTTTGTTTTCCTTACAAACTGCTCCTAAAAGATTCTGCGTAAGCTCTTTGAGATCAGTTTTTCCGTCACCATAATAATATGCACTGCTCATAGTTTGATAGAAAACGGATACAGCTTCGGCTGTACTCATAACGGCGTTTGGTTTTTCAAGCTTTGTTCCCTCTGAGGTAACGCCCTCACGAAGCTCATGATATGTGACAGCAAGAAGTTCAGCAGCGTCGGTGTCTATAGGCTGGTCGATATGACCTGTTTTTGCAAGGTCTTGTGCTTCACGGATAATGATCTCTTTTTCGAGCCTTACGTCACGGACAGGCTCGACAGTCTCAAAATTGAAACGTCTTTTCAAAGCACCTGACATTTCATTTACGCCTTTATCACGGGTGTTTGCAGTACCGATTATATTAAATCCTTGCTTGGCGAAAACAATTCCTTCGTTTTCAAGCTCAGGGATATTGAGTATCTGGTCGCTCATTACAGAAATAAGGCTATCTTGGATTTCTGCAGGGGTACGAGTTATTTCCTCAAATCGTGCGAAAATGCCTTGTTCCATGCCTATGAGCAGGGGAGCAGGCACAAGGGCTTCACGGCACGGACCTTTTGAAAGAAGCATGGCATAGTTCCAGCTATATTTTATCATATCCTCGGTAGTTCCAGCCGTACCCTGAACTGTGTTCGTGCTTATGCCACAGCAGGCAGCAGAGAGAAGCTCTGAGAGCATAGTTTTAGCAGTGCCTGGCTCACCCACCAGCATAAGTCCGCGGTTTCCAGCTAGGGTGATTATACAGCGCTCAACAAGTGCGTCATTGCCATAGAATTTACGCTTTATTTGCATTTTGCCATCGGCAGTTTTGATGATTCCGCCTAATATAAATGTTCGCACTGCCTTTGGCGACAGCATCCAATTCTCAGGCTTTTTGCCAATATCAACACTTTTCAAGGCGTCGAGTTCATTTTTGTAGCGTATCTCAACGGGCGGTTTTATGTATTCATTCGTCATAGCAATTATCTCCTAAAAGTTAATTTATCAGTAATAATTATATCATATTTTGCTGTTATTTACAATAAGCAGGGGGATATTCAGCTAAATTGACAACGAACAGATGTTTTGGTTGTGCATTTTGACAGTTAGGATCGGGTATAAAAAAAACCGCTTCGCATTTCTGCGAAACGGTTTGATAAATGAGAATAAAATTATCTCTTTGATAAAGTGCATTCACAGTATTACGTTGTTTTAAGGCTGTTTTGTTAGTTATATGTTAGTTACCCTGCTCGATTTGTGGCGATGCAGGAGGATTTATATTTGCAAAAAATACTTCTCGTCAATTTCATACTCTGTTACAGGAGTCAGACCAATTTTAAACTCTGCAAGTCTATTAATCAAGTCCTCGCCATCAATAAGGTCAATCTGGATTTTTCCTGGCGTCATCGCTTCATCTTGGGCAGGCTTTGAGAATGATCCTGTTGTAATAAACAAAGCCTTTTCAATATCAGTAGTTAAAGAACCTCTGAAATCTCTGATATCGCTTGAAGGGACACTTCCACTGTATCGTTTGCATTGAAAAGCGACTTTGAAGCTGAACATACCATTTATTTTTACTCTCCCGTAGCCATCAATTCCGCCATCCCCTGTTTTTTTCGTTACTTCTACTTCATAGAAACCAGATTCTCTTAACACTCGCTGTGCTAATCGTTCAAAGGCAAATGGGTTCATTGAAAGCAAGATATTGTGCAGTCTTTCTCGCCAAGGTTTATTCTCATCAGGGAACTCGATGCCATCATCTTCAAGATTGTTATCTTTTTTTTGGATCATTATGTGTATCTTTCTTATCTGCTGAAAGACTACGGACTGTATTTACACAATCATCTACATTAATTTGATGCAGATCTTTATGTTCTGGCAAAATCGCCCATACCCCACGCTGAGTTTTCTCAATGATACCATATATTTTAAGATAGGTTCTTGCCCAGGCCAATCTGTACTGTATCTCTGTTTGACTTGATTTATCAGAGTGGGGAAAATCAATTATAACCTCAGATAAATGCATATTATTGATTACTTCGGAATAAATCTCATTAATAGTTGCAGATCCTCCAAGAGCTTGCAAAGCTTCAAGGGTTGGATTAATAAGATCGCTGTAATTTGGCATTCCTTTTGGAATATCTTTTCTTCTGCCTGCCATACTATCACTCCCTGTTCTTGAAATTCCAACAATATAATAAAACCGAAAAGTCATTTATTGTATATATTATATCACAATTCGTTTTCGAGATCAAGTATTTATTCATTTTTTAAAAAAGAGAACTCCCAGTAGATTCAGCCGAGAGTTCTTAATTATCTTCTCTTATTCATCCTCGTCCGAACACTCCTCCAACCCGTGTATGAGCTGAATGTAAATACACTCTACTCGGTCACGTTCCTCACCCTATGTAGTCATCATCTGCTTGAGAAAGAAATTCTTCGTTTCTTCGTAATCGTCCCAGACCTCTTTCTTACCGTCGCAGATGGTCGTGACCTTGCGTGTTCTCGGCATTGCGAGTTCAGGTATTTTAAACATAAAAATCGCCTCCATAAATCATTGTTGTGAATCCATTATAGCGGATAAATATTCCAGAGTCTAGCTCTGCGAAATGATTGTAATTATTTTTGTGAAGAGCGCAGCAAAAAGAAGATAAAATCCAGTGCAGTGCGCATTGTATTCATTCAGTGTCTCAGCTGCAAAACTTTACATGTAAAAATAGTTCAGCGGCTGCCATATCTGTGCCATCTTCTCTTTGATCTCAGCAAAGTCGCTATCGAAAGAATTATCGTTGCTGCTAACCTGAACAATGATCTGATTGATATTGTTGGAAATGGAAGTTGCAAGACGGTATATTTCATGAAGTTTATCTTCATTGAAATGAACGATATAACCGTCCAACAACATAGCTCTTACAAAACCTGAAAAAGTTCGCATCCCGCTGTTTTTATACTTACGCTTGAACGCTTCAAGCTCTTCATCGGTGACTCTGATTTTCAGGAAAATGTCACGCTTGTTTTTCTGTTTTTTTATTCGTTTTTTTCTCATAAAAATCTCTTTTTCTTTTATTCAGATTCGGGGTCTGAGGGGTGCAATGCCAATTACGCTTAAGTTGTTGGCATTGAATCCCTACATCGTCCGCAAGACAGTCGGCTGGGATATTGATACCGAGACAGGCAAGCGTAAGCAGCAATACATCACTATCGGCTATGCTCCGACCAGGGCTAAAGGGCTTGAAATGCTCATGGTCTACAATAAGAATCCCTATGACATTGAAGCTTCCAAGATCACCTTTGCCGAAGTCTTTGAGAAGTGGTCGGCAGAAAAACCTCCACGATCTGGATAGTAACGCAAAAGCCTACAAAGCATCGTATAATACCTGTGAACCCCTGCACGACAGAGTATTCAAGGAATTAAAGCTAACAGACTTGCAGGGCGTTGTGGACAACTGCGGTAAGAACTATCCCACACTCCGTAAGCTGAAAGTACTGTTCAGCCAGATGTATGAGTATGCCATGAAGTATGAGATCTGCATGAAAGATTACTCTGAGTATGTGGATATTATCAAGTTCAAGGACAAGAACCCGAACAAGACAGACCATTCTCCTTTCAGCAGGGAAGAAATAGATGCTCTGTGGTTGCAGGAAAGCAATCTCTACGCACAGATCGTAATGATGCTGATATACAGCGGTGTTCGTGTGTCCGAGCTGCTTGACCTGAAACGTGAGAATGTCAACATCGAAGAGCATTGCTTCAAGGTGGCGGAGAGCAAGACCGAAAGTGGTATTCGTGTTGTTCCGATACACGACAGGACTTATCCGTTCTTTAAAATGGTTTTGTCAATATCACTTGACACATTTTATTCGAACAAGAATTATGCAACG
>ENA-OVGB01000575-OVGB01000575.1-human-gut-metagenome-genome-assembly--contig:-NODE-575-length-41546-cov-7.737558_pt1 | contig 41546 bp, 32 predicted proteins | sample MGYA00237767_ERZ505413 | MGnify/ENA primary metagenome ERZ505413 (study PRJEB26158, sample SAMN06016410) | human gut metagenome | biome: human gut; feature: ankylosing spondylitis patient; material...
ATTGAATTTCAATAATTTCAAAGAACTTCTATGATTTTTTAGTGGACACTAATGAGCGAAGATATTGAAACAGGAACGACGATTCCTATTGATCCGACCACAATGATGTTGATTTATGAAAATGACCACAAAGTTGAATCGCAGGGCAGTGGTTCAGAACTGGTTGGGGAAAATGTTTCCTTTGCTGCCGGAAGTGTTGCAAAGAATATGACATTGTCGGATGAGGCAAAAACAGTTAGCGGTGTCGTTACAGATGCTGAAACGGGCGAACCGATGGCATATGTTCAGGTAATGATGCAGTCAGGTGCAATCATGTTTATGGGTATGACCGACATTCAGGGTAAGTATTCATTCGAAGTTTCAGAACCGGACCTTGTCTATACATTGAGCGCAAGCTATTATGGTTATCAGACTTATGTGGAAGAAAACGTATCGGTAGCTGAAGGCAATATTGTCCGCAATATTGCATTGGACAAACTTACTATCGGCGGTGTCGTTACTGATTCCAAGACGAACGAGCCTCTCGCCGGTGTGAGCGTGATGTTGTCCGACGGCTGGTGGACGGAAGAGGAAGTGACAACAGATGAAAACGGAGCCTATTCATTTGCAATCGGCGACGATACGGCAGAATACACGTTGACAGCTTCTTTGGAAGGCTACAAGGAATTTGAAAAGACAGGCATTCTGTTCACGGATGGCAGTGTTGTCGAAAATATCGCATTGGAACCGATTGTTCCGACTGTCAGCGGTGTTGTAACGGATGCTGCTACTAAAGAACCGTTGGAAGGTGTTCAGGTAATGATGCAGTCGGGTGGAGTTGTCTTCTTCGACATGACTGACGCAGAAGGCAACTATTCATTCGAAGTTTCAGAAACAGGTCTGGTTTATACGCTTACAGCTTATGCCGCAGGCTACAAGACTTATGAGGAAGAAAACGTGTCTGTTGCTGACGGCGACGTTGTTCGTGACATTGCATTGGAAAAACTCACTATCAGCGGCGTTGTTACAGACAGCGAAACCAACAAGCCTCTTGCCGGTGTACGCGTAGTTCTGTCTGACGACTGGTTCTCTGAATGGGAAGTAACAACGGACGAAACCGGCGCTTATTCGTTTGAGATTGCCGACGACTCTATGGAATATGCCGTGACAGCTTCTTTGGAAGGCTACAAGTCATTCGAAAAGACTGGCATTATTTTCGATGAAGGCAGCGTAGTGCTGGATATCGTAATGGAAAAGATTTCAGGAGTAGGAAGCGTAACTGCCGACGGTCTGTACGTGAAGGGAGTCAACAATGCTATCGAAGTGGTTGCTCCGGGTAGGGCAGTCGTTAAGGTTTACGATTTGAGCGGCCGTCTGATTCGCTCAGTGGAAGTGAACGAAGGCAAGACGCTTATCGAAGGACTTGTGGAAGGCATATACCTTGTAAACCGCGTGAAAGTATATGTGAAATAAGAGAAATCTCATATATTATGGAACAATTAAAGGAGGGTGTGTCAAAATTGAAGTGCCCCCCATCCCCGACTTTTTTCGTGGGTATGGGTGAAATGTTTACCTTTGCAGAAACTAACGAGAAAAACGGACAGCGATGAGTGAAATTCAGTCGGTAGCGGGCAATCATTTCCAGCGGCAGCAGTTGCTTCTGCGGATGGAGTATGAGTACGAGAAGGAAGAATTCAAACGGCAGACGGAGGAAGCGGGCATACAGCGGAAAGTGGCGCGCGGACTGTGCTGGTATCCGGTGACGGTCGGGCGGAACTACTACAACTCGGTCAATCAGTTTGTCGTGGAGATATTCCGTCCGGAAGATACGGAGGTGGAGCATGCGTTTGAATACGGCCGTCAGGTGTGTTTCTTCACGGAAGGCTTCGACGGACGGGTGCGTTTCAAGAACTTTACCGCCGGCGTGAGCTATGTGGAGGGAAACCGTATGGTGGTTGCTCTGCCCGGAGCACATTGCCTGCAGGAAATTTCCGGTGAGCGGTCGTTGGGCGTGCAGCTGTATTTCGACGAAACATCTTATCGTGCGATGTTTGAAGCGTTGGAAGATGTGATTCGTGCCAAGGGTACCCGTCTGGCCGAGTTGCGCGACATTTTGTGCGGGCCGGTGGCTGCCGGTTTCCGCCAATTGTTTCCTGTCCGTTTCCCCTGGCTGAACAGCAGCCAGGATTCCGCTGTCAACAAAGTGCTGAACTGCCGTGATGTGGCCATCGTTCACGGCCCTCCCGGAACGGGCAAGACCACGACTCTCGTTGAGGCCGTCTACGAAACGCTCCACCGTGAAACGCAGGTGCTTGTCTGCGCGCAGAGCAATACGGCTGTCGACTGGATTAGCGAGAAACTTGTAGACCGCGGTGTGCCTGTCCTGCGTATCGGTAATCCTACGCGTGTCAACGACAAGATGCTGTCGTTCACTTACGAACGTCAGTTTGAAGGTCATGCCCTTTATCCTGAACTCTGGGGTGTGCGGAAAGCCATGCGCGAACTGACATCCACGATGCGGCGTCACGGGCGTGACGAGCGTGAGGCTGTGCGCAACCGTATGCGGCATTTGCGTGCCCGTGCTGTGGAGCTTGAACTGACCATCAACAACGAACTTTTCGAAAGTGCCCGTGTCGTGGCGTCAACGCTGGTGGGCAGCAACCATCGCCTGTTGGGCGGACGCCGTTTCTCTACGCTGTTTATCGATGAGGCCGGTCAGGCTCTCGAAGCTGCTGCCTGGATTGCTATACGGAAGGCCGACCGGGTGGTGCTTGCTGGCGACCATTGCCAGCTTCCTCCGACGGTGAAGTGTGTCGAGGCCATGCGTGGCGGACTGGGACGTACGCTGATGGAGCATATCATAGAAACCAAGCCGCAGACGGTTTCCTTGCTGACTGTGCAATATCGCATGAATGAAAGCATCATGCGCTTTTCGTCCGACTGGTTCTATGGCGGCAAACTTGTGGCGGCCCCCGATGTGCGCTTCCGCGGCATTCTTGATTATGACCGTCCGATGGAGTGGATTGATACCTCGGAAATGGATTTCAAGGAGGAGTTTGTCACGGCAAGCAACAGCCGTATCAATAAAGCCGAAGGCGAATTTTTCATTGCCGAATTGGAACGCTATGTGCAGCGCATTGGCGTAGAACGCATATTGGACGAACGGATAGATTTCGGACTGATTTCCCCCTACAAGGCACAAGTGCAGTACCTGCGGCGGCTCATCAAGACCAGCAGCGTGTTGCGTCCGGTACGCAGCTTGTTGAGTGCCAATACTGTCGATGGATTTCAGGGACAGGAGCGCGATGTGGTGTTCATCAGTCTTGTACGCAGCAACGACGACGGGCAAATCGGCTTCCTTTCCGATTTGCGGCGCATGAACGTAGCCATCACGCGCGCCCGTATGAAGCTCGTGATTCTCGGCGATGCCGCCACCTTGTCGCGGCATGCCTTCTATCGTCAGTTGCACGAATATGTGAAAAACGTGGAATAGCCGTTATTCCCAGTCCATCAGTTCTCGCAGGTAGGGGATAAGCTCGTCGGCCATCTTCTGTGCCTGTCGCATCGACGGATGGTAGTCCGAGCCGTAGCCGAGTGTGCCGTCCTGTTGCGACATGTCGAAGCGGTAGACATTCTTGTCGCCGTTGTCGTTGGCTTCTTTCACCACCGCATCAAGTGTTTCCTTCAACGCCTTCAGTCCGTCGCCGAAAGCCATGCAGCCGGTGAGCATCACGATTTTTGCTTCCGGATAATATCCGCGCAGGCGCTTGATGAAGTCGCGATAGGCCACCGTCAGGCGTTCGCGGTCAATGACACGCAGGCTGACATCGTTGGTGCCGAGGTTCACACATACCACTTGCGGACGGAAGCGGTTGAAATCCCACATGACAGTCGAGTCGTTGAAGAGCGTGCGCTCGTAGAGAGCCGGGATGCAATTGGGATTTCCTTCTTTCGGACCACCGTAGTTGCGATAAATGCCGTAGCCCGAGCGTGCCACTACAACGTGTTCCGCATTCAGCGCGCGTGCAGTCAATGTGGCATAGGAATAGAAATGGTTTTCAGTACGGAAAGAAAAGTCTTCCTTGCCGTTTTCTCCTTCGATGCCATAGCCGCAGGTGATGGAATTGCCGATGAATTCAATGCGCCGTTCCGGGCGTTTGGGAGCATCGAGCAGACGTGCGTTGTTGTCAATATAGAATCCGCGGAATTCAGGATTGTAGTTGTAGCCTTCCACAGCATAGGAAATGCGTGCCGTGTGTGCGCCGGGTTCCAGTGAATTGACGAGCGTCAGTACCGTGTCGGTTTCAGTAAAGTTGATTTTGAACGGATGGCGGTCGTCGATTTCCACCATGAAATAGCCGCTGCCCGGTTTTGCCTTCATTTTCAGGGTTGTGCCCTCGAAATTGAGTGCTGCGCTGACTCCCGGATAAGTAAATCGTGGGGAGAGCGGATTGCTGAAATCAATACGGCCTGTATAGGTAATGTTGCCATTGTTGGCTGGGATAAACTGGTCAGCAAAAGCCGACGGACTTGCACAAAGGGCAAGCAATGCGGCAGAGAAAATGGTTTTAAGTGTGTTCATTTTTTTGTTTTTGTGGATCTTCTACAAAGATACAGAAATGAAAGCCCCGAAGCAAACGAAAATGTTGTTTCTTGATATGTCAGAGTTGAAGTAGTGTGTACTTTCGTTTTCCGTATAGAGTAGTTTGAGGTTAGAGATACGATTCCTTGTGTTTTGTTGGATTGTTATTAATTGTATGAATTTTTTAGCAAAATTGTCAAATAAATACGATATTTGTTTGTGAAAATCTAAGAAGGTTTTTAATTTTGCAACGATTTTTTAATAAGCAACTACATTTAATTCTATTATTATGCGAATGTCATTTGTTAGTGTTCTTTTGTTGTCCACTCTTTGCTGCATGACAACAAATGGGCAGGCTCAGCCCAAAGTGAAGCTTAAAACGATGGTGCCGGCTGCCCCGATTGAAACCAATCATAGACCGCAGTCTAAGTTGAAAGGTTCTGTAAAAGTGTACTCATTGCCTACCGTAATGGCGGAAGGTGATAAAATTTGGGAAGATTTTGCCAAGTTTACTGTCGGTTCAGAGGAAACTCCGAGTATTAGAGAAGTCAACGATGAAAAAGGCAATATTGCAGAGAAATATACGCAAATGCCCGGATGGTCGGGTGGCGGTGTGTTTCAGGCCGGTGGTGTTGCCTATATCGGATTGATGGATACTCCGTTCGGTGAGGAAACCGGATTTATCAACACTCCTGTTGCCGACTTGTCAGCCAATAGCGGAACATATACCATCAGATTCCGTGCAAAATCAACGATGGCCGACGGCGACCATGTGCTTATCAGCTGTATAGCTCCTGACGCAGAAGAGCCGCTACAGGCATCCGGAGCGATTGACATTACGAACGAATGGCAAGAGTATTCCATTGAAATGAACCAGGGCTGTGAAAAAACAATGTTCCAGTTCTCAACCGTCTATACCGGCTGGTATTTTGATGATCTTTCCATTACGAGTGAAGGTATTCCTTCGCCTTCCGACATCCGCGTTGTCAGCTATAAAGGAAATGAAGCGACGATTCAATGGAACGAAGTAGAGGGAGCGGAAGCATACCAGTACAATCTCTATTACTTTGACAGTGATTTGTATAGCAACAAATATGTAAAGAAGAATGAACGTGTAGAGGGTACTACGCTTCATCTTGCCGACCTTGATCCGGAAAAATTGTATTACTTCGAAATCGGAACGCTTAAGGACGGCAAACAGTCAGCCTATAGCAAAACGTATGAAATCAAGCCGATTATCGGAACTCCGAAAGCCATTGATCCGGAGGACTACGATGGCACATCGTTTACAGCCCGTTGGGATGCAGTGGGCAATGCTGACAAGTATGTCCTGAGAGTTTATTCCTATATTAACGGAGGAGTGAGAGATGCCGAAGTCGTTCCGTTCCTGACAGAGAGCAATTTGACTGAAACCTCATATAAGGTTACAGGTTTGAGCGACAGCGTGATTTATTATTTTACTGTTCAGGCTATGAACAATGAGGGTGATATTTCAAGCGAATCGAATGAAGTGCAGATTCTGCCTGTAGTAAAAGCTCCTAAAGCGCTTGCTGCAACACACATCCAGACAAATTCGTTCGTTGCCCACTGGGAAAAAGTTCCGTTGGCAAACTATTACGAAGCAACCATGTATCGGGAGTATACTGCCCTCAACGATGAAAAGCACATCGTTCAGGAAACAGATATGGAATACATCGTTTCAGACGGAACAATGGATTCTCCGGAATACTCATCAAGCTCATACGTGTTCCCGCGCAATTCCGGTGCATTCAACTGGGTTGTTTCAAGTCCTGTATTCATTGCAGGTGCTGTAGGCTTGGATAATTCTTTGGCAATATTGTCAATGCCTGCCTATATGTATTCTCCGGCGTTCAACTTGTCGCCGTTCGGTGGTAAGGCTTCGTTCGACATCAAACTTGCAAGTAAGAATACCACTACGGCCGTTGTTGCATTGGCAGTGATTAACAAAAACAAGGAATTTGAAGAAGTGGAATCATTTGAAGTTCCTGTAACAGCTCAAATGACAAGTCACCATATCGAATTTACAAAAGGAACCGATGAGGTTTATATCTTGATTTATCCTAAAGACGGTGTTTATTTGTTCTTCGACGAATTCTCACTTGCTGTAGATATGCCTAAGGGAACTTCGGTTGAAGCTCCTATCGATGCCATGATGGTTGAAGACGGAACAGCATGCCGATTTGAGGAAGTTGTGCGTCAAAGCAATGAACGTATTTCCTACGATGTCGTAGCCGCAAGCATTTCTGCTGAAGCTCAAATATTGTCAGAACCGTCTAACCGTGTATATGTCGACATCCAAAGTTCAGTTGAAAGCAATGCGGTAGCAGAAGCGAAGGCATGGGTTTCAGGCAATGAATTGGTAATTGACAATCCGAACGCAGAAACAGTTGAAGTATATGACCTGTGTGGTGTTCTCCACTTTATGTCGGACAAAGGTGATTCCCACCTTGAAGTAGCACTGGATTCTCCGGGTGTGTACGTAGTTAAGGTCGGCAGACAGGTTATCAAAGTTATGCGTTAATTTAATGATTTAAAGAAACTAAAACAATTTACAGTATGAAACAAATATTATTTTTAGGAGTAGCTTCACTGCTTGCAGTCGGCAGTACGGGTGTAGCGGAAGCACAAGGTATCACTGTTAATAACTATAAATACCTTCAACCGCAAACCGTTGCGTCGGAACAGATACAAAAGGAAGGCGAAACACCTGCCGGAGCTTTGATTTGGGAAGATTTTTCCAAATTTACAGCCGGAAGTGAAGAACAGCCGGACAGCGAAATCTTTGGTGAAGAAGACTGGGTAGATATTCCAGCTGAATATACTCTGACTCCAGGTTGGCAGGCAAGAGGTGTGCACCAGAGCGGTGGTGTTGCTATGGTCGGAGAGTACTATATGTTCGGTATCGGATTTACAGGTGGCATAAGAACGAATGTTGCTGACCTTAGTGCCAACAATGGTGCCGTAACCGTAAGTTTCCGTGCCAAATCGGCCAATGCTGGTGGTGATGAAGTTGCAGCAGTGTTGAATTCTTCTGCTACAGGATACATCAACCAACAGCGTGTTAAAATCACCAATGAATGGCAGGAGTATAAACTCAAACTCAGTGGTGGTGTGAGTGATTCGTTTTTCGAATTCTTTTCTGTGAATTACGACTGGTATTTGGATGATGTGAAAGTAGTGAGTGAAGGTATTGCTTCTCCTACAGGCCTTAAGGTGACAAGCTATAAGGGTACTGAGTCTACTTTCCAATGGAATGCAGTGGACGGTGCTGAAAAATACAAAGTTCAGGTATATTATTGGGACATTGACCAAAAAGACTATGTCTATGTTGTCAATGAGGAAGAAACCACAGAAACAAGCTACACTGTGACTGGCCTTGATATGCGTGACACGTATTTTGCAAAGGTTGCTGCAGTAAGTGGTGAAATGTCATCTGCATACTGCGACAGCTATACGCTTGCTCCGATTCTTGCAGGTCCGGTAGGAATCGCTCCGACCGACTATGACGGCAAATCGTTTACCGCTGCTTGGGAACCTTATGAAGGTGCTGACTATTACTTGCTCAATGTCTATACATACACTAAAGAAGGTGATTTCCCATTGCCAATCTATTATATTATTGACCGTGAGGTAAAAGAAACATCTTTCTTTGTTAGCAATCTGCCATACGACGGATATATCTATTACTTCTCGGTTGTTGCCGTTCGAAAAGACGGTGAAATAACCAAGGCTTCAAAAGAAATTCCGGCACTTCCGATTCTTGAACGTCCGACAGCAAAACCGGCAACGCGAGTAACATCCAACTCTTTTGTTGCAAACTGGGAAGGTGTTGAATATGCAAATACATATCAAGTGAACGTATATCGCAAACACACAGCTAAAGCTGACGAAACTTACACTTTGGCTGACACTGATTGCGACGTATTCAGCTCAACTGGAACAATCGAAAATCCGGAACGCTTGTCAGGTGCATTTGTGTTCGGTTCTGCTTCAGGTGCTTTTGACTGGTACATATCTATGGCAGCTGCAATCGACGGAGGTATCGGTATGGACAACATCTATTCCGACATCATGGGCAACAGCTATATGTATTCACAGATGTACGACCTTACAGGTAGCAATGGCAAGGCTACTTTCGAGTTCACACTTGCCAGCCCGGACGCAACTACTGCTGTAGTGTCAATCGCCAAACTGTTGGATAACAACCGTCTCCAACCGATTGAAAGTTTTGATATCGAAGTGACTAAGGAAATGACAAAACACACTGTTGAATTCACTAAGGGTACAGACTACTGTTGTGTACTCGTTGAGATGAGAAACGGTTCATTCCTTATCTTTGACGATTTCAAGTTGACAATGGATCTTCAGGCAGAAAAATCTATCGAAATCGGTATTACAAATGCGTTGTTTCAGGATCCTAATGCGACAAGTGCTGAATTTACTCGCATAGATTTCAACAACGACCGCATTTCGTATGACGTGCTTGCTGCAATGGTTTATCCGACACTTTCTTCTCCATTGGTGAGCGAACTTTCAAACAGAATTGAAGTGGAAGATATCAGCTCTGTAGAAAATACAGAAAATGTTTCAGCTTCAGCTTATGTTGAAGGCGGTGTTCTCTATGTGGAAAATCCGAATGCTGAAAAGGTGGAAGTCTATAACCTTTCAGGTGTAAGAGTCTTCGCCGACAATTCAGGTGCATATAAAGTGAATACTAATCTGGATGCAAACGGTGTGTACATCGTTCGTGTCGGTGATAAGGCTATCAAAGTAGTTCGCTAAGACGCTTTTCAATAAAGAAAGATACAATGGGGCAGGTTGCTGCTTCATTGTATCTTTTTTTTATGCCCTGACCGAAACGGCTTTTGTCGATGTAAGCAATGACAAAAAATAGTGAAAAGGACGAAACAAAAGTGTGGAAAATCCAAACTTTCGGATGTTTTTTGCTGTTCATGCAAAAGATATTATATTTGCATATTAATAAAGACGTAAAAAACAATGCAAGAAAAGTCCAAGGCTAATCAGACAGAATTGTTTATTCCGTGGAAAGAGGCGCCTGTTAAAGCAACTCAGGAAAATCCCTATCGCGAAGGTCCGGCGTTGGACCGGAAAGGGAGGGTGACAGGAAAGGCTCCGGAATATGACGGAGACGACGAAACGAAAAAGCGGGCGGTGCTTGACTACTACGACTTGTGCCGAATGGCTCCTGTAGCACGGAAGCATCCGAAAATTGTACGGTGGCTGATGAAGGTTCTGAAGTTGGACGATGTCAACTATTTTCATCATAGAAATCTGAATACTCCCGGCGCGCCTTTCGTTAGAGGCATACTTGATGATTTCCGCATTTCCGTCAGAGTAGACAATGCACAGGTGCTGGAGAATCTTCCGGAAGGAGCGTTCATCACCGTGTCCAATCATCCGTTCGGTGCGGTCGACGGCATTATGCTGATTGACCTGTTCGCATCGCGGCGTGAGGACTACAAAGTGATGGTAAATCTGATTCTGAATCATATCCGGGGTATGCGTCCCAATTTTATTGCCGTTGACCCTCTTGCTTCCGACAATCCGGAGAAACGTGCCATCACGATGCGCGGCATCAAAGAGGCAATGCTGCACGTCAAGCGCGGACATCCGCTGGGCTTTTTCCCTGCCGGAGCCATGTCGAAACTGAACTGGAAACTGCAATTGGAGGACCGTCCGTGGCAGCTGTCGGTCATGCGGCTGATACAGCAACTGAACGTGCCGGTGGTTCCTGTATTCTTTCATGGACGGAACAGCTGGCTGTTCAATATCCTCGGTGTTGTCTGCTGGCAACTTCGCACCGTGCGCCTGCCGAGTGAGGTGTTCAGCCATCACGACACGACTTACCATATTTCCGTGGGTGACATCATAACTCCGGAAGAACAGAAAAAATATTCGGATTTGGAATCGTTTACCCAAATGTTGCGCTCGCGTACCTATTCGCTGCGTTCGCGCAAATAAGGCGGATTTGCGTTTCTGAACAGATTGCATAAAACCAACGTTATAATTAGCATAGAATAACGAGATAGACAAATGAAGAAATACCATTATGCGCTATTGTGTCTGGCTTCGGCGATGGCCGTTCCCGGGCAGGCTCAGCTGAACAATGCTGATGCGGAAGGGTATGTTGCCCGAGGCGTGCAAATGTACAACAATCAGAATTATACGGGCTGCATCGACCAGCTGAAGGAGGCGAAACGCCAGTCCATTCCCGAACTGACGGTCGAGGATGTCGACTACTATATCGCCATGGCCAAGTACAAGCGTGGCGACAAGGACAGTGTGGAGGCGTTGCGGGCTTATTTGGAAAACCATCCGGCCTCTGTCCATCGTTTTCAAGTTCGGATGACGATAGGCGACTACTATTTCTTCAAGGGCGACTATGAAAAGGCGTATGTCGAGTACGACCGGCTGTCGGCGAAGGTGTTCGGCAAGACGGAAGCCGCCGACCTGATTTACCGCACTTCGTTCTGCTGTCTGAAAAAAGGTGACTACGACCAGGCGGAAATGGGCTTTGAACGTCTTCGGGGCAACTCCAAGTATAGCAACGAAGTGGATTTCTATATAGCCTATATCCTGTATGCCAAGGGTGACTACAAAAAGGCGGAAGAGGGTTTCCGCAAGGTTTCGCCCCGCAGCGAGATGGGGGAGAGCGCCCAATACTATATCTGTCAGATCCGTTACAGCGAGAGCGACTATGCCAACGTAGTGGCCATCGGCAAGAAACTGCAAAAAGCGGAACTTTCGCCGGAAATGGAGGCGGAACTGCTGCGCATTGTCGGTGAGAGCGAATATTACCTGGGCAACAATTCACGGGCCATCGACCTGCTTACGAAATATCTCGACAGTGTAGACGAACCGCTACGCTCGTCGCTCTATATTCTGGGTGTGGCCGAATACCGTGAGGGCGACAATGCCTCGGCGGTGGAACATCTGGACGGTGTCGTGGGCGAAAGCGATGCCTTGGCTCAAAGTGCCTATCTCTACATCGGTCAGGCCTACCTTCGCAGCGACAACATGACTGCCGCTTCCATGGCTTTTGAAAAGGCCTACAAGATGGATTACGACCGCGACGTGCAGGAAACGGCATTCTACAACTACGCCATCTCGCAGAGCCGTGGCGGAAATGCTCCGTTTGCCAATTCCATCAAGGTGTTCCGCGATTTCTTGAACAAGTTCCCGCAGTCGAAATATGCTTCCAATGTGGAGGACTACATTATCAGTTCCTATCTTTCAAACAAGGACTACGACAATGCGCTGACAACTATCAACGCCATTCAGAAGCCGTCGGGAAAGATGCTGAAGGCAAAGCTTAATGTGCTTTACCGTCTGGGTGTCCGCGAACAGAAGAACGGCAATGCCGAGAATGCAATCACCTATCTTGAAAAGGCGGAACAGTTGGGCAGTTATGACAGTGAAATTGCCAATGAAGTGAACTTGTGGCTGGGCGAAGCCAACTATTCTGCCGGTAATATGGCTAAGGCAAAGAAATATTACCAGAACTACCTGCGCAATACGGGGACAAGCGGTGAAAATTATGCCACTGCCAACTACAGCCTCGGTTATGTATGCATTGCTGAAAAGAATTACGGAATGGCGGAAGACGCGTTCCGCAAGGTGGTGGGCGTGAAGTCGCTGGATAAGGAACTGCTCGCCGACTCCTACAACCGTATCGGCGATTGCCGCTATTATGCACGCGACTATGCCGGTGCGCAGTCATACTATGACAAGGCCCTTGCCGCAGGAACGGTTCAAGGCGACTATTCGATGTATCAGAAAGGTTTCATGCTGGGCTTGCAGCGCCGTCATGAAGCGAAAATTTCCGCTATGAACGAACTGATTGAAACCTATCCGTCGTCGGCATATGCTTCGAAGGCACAGTATGAAAAAGTACAGGCCTATATCGCACTGGAAGATTACGACAACGCCAAGAAAGGGTTCCGCCGTTTGCTGAGCGACTATCCGCAGACAGCCGAAGCAAGAAAGGGACAGTTGCAGTATGCCGTGCTTCTGAACACCTTGAAGCAGCGCAGCCAGGCAATAGAAGAATACAAGACCCTCGTGCGCAACTATCCGACGAGCGAGGAGGCTAAGGTGGCACTGGAGGATTTGAAGGTGCTTTATATCGAGGACAACAATCTGTCGGCGTTCACGCAGTTTGTCGCTTCGGTGAACATCGACTATAAGATTGACGCCAACGAAGTGAACCGTCTTACTTTTGAAAATGCGGAAAACGCGTATGTGGCTGACGGCAGCACCAAACAGCTGACAAATTATCTGGAAAAATATCCTTCCGGTCCTTATTCCGGACAGGCAAACTATTATCTTGCCGAGGATGCCTACAAGAAAGGCAAGAAGAAAGAAGCTCTCAGCTATGTGCAGAAGGCACTGAAGGAAGCTCCCGACGGAGGTTTCGCTGAAACGGCTCTGGCTATGGAAGGCGAACTCCTGCTGGCTGACGGCAATCTTGATGCGGCTCAGCAGAGCTACGAAAAGCTGCTGACTAAGGCAACAACGGCGGCCAACAAGAAGGCTGCACAATTGGGTATGCTCCGCATTGCCCGCGACAAGGGCGACGATGCCAAGGTGGTGGAAGCTGCCAATGTGCTGCTGGGTGCTGGTCTTGACAACGATACGCGTGCGGAAGTTGTCTATGCCCGCGGTACGGCTTATCAGGAGTTGGGCAATGAAGCAAAAGCCATCGACGACTACAAGAGTCTTACTTCAAGCCTGGAAACCCTTTACGGAACGATTTCGGCCTATCGTCTGGCTGAACTTTATCACGAACGCGGCGATAACTCGAAGGCACTCGATGTGCTGAACAAACTGTCGGATTCGGGTACACCTCACCAGTACTGGCTGGCTCGCGGCTTTATCCTTCTTTCTGATATCTATGCGGCGCAGGGCGACAAGTTCCAGGCTCGCGAATATCTGGAAAGCCTGCGTGAAAACTATCCGGGTAAGGAGGCCGACATTTTTGAAATGGTCGAAACAAGGTTGAAAAAATTGAAGAACTAATTCGTTTGGAGCAGTTATGAAGAAAACGTTTGGAATAGTATATATGTCATTGGCATTGTCGGGAGTGCTTTTCCCGGCCATGGCACAGTCGGGCGACGAGGAATTGCAGAAGGCAATCGTGGTGGAAACTGACTATCAGCCCGAACTGCTGAAGTCGACACGCTTGGGCACAAACCCGGCTACACTCGAAGAAAAGCAGACGAAAATTTCGCTGGACTACAGCGACTGGGCGATTCCCGCCAAAGTGGACCCTCTCGTGGTGACACAGACCGTGGACGATTTCGCCGAAAAATTCAAATATTCCGGCAAGCGTGGCTATGCTACGTTCGGCATGGGAACCTTTCTAAATATGGTCGGCAATGCCGGATACCGTATCGTTAATACCGGCAAGACAGACTTTGGGGTATGGTTGCAACATAATTCAACGAGCGGCTTTATAGATGGTCTCCATAATAGCATCAATGAGAAATATTATAAGTATTCCCGCCAATATGTGATAGAGGACCGCGTGGGGCTGGATTTCAGCAATGTGTTCAGCAAGGGTGTGTTGAAGGCGGAAACTTCCTATCATTTCGACCGTTTCAACTACTACGGATCAGGGACTAGCCTTCCGGGCAATACCCGTCAGGTTGTCAATGAGTTTAACATAAACGCTCTGTGGCGCGGCGAAAGCGTAAATGACAATCAGGTAAGTTATTATATCGGTGCTGAATACAACTATTTTGGCAACAAGTTCGGCTTTCGGAATTTTTACTATGAGACCGGCTTTTTTGATGAAGGATTGACGGAAAATATTTTGAATATCAATGGTGGGGCAGAGTTCCTTTTGGGCGGTAGTGATTTTGCTGGAGCCGATCTTGCTTTTCAGTATTTAGGCTACAGAAATTTGCAGGGTAATGTTTCAGGTGGTATATATGAAACGACAGAAAACATAGGAGGCAAGAGTTTCGGAATGTTGAGTGTCACTCCGTACTACAGTCATCGTACCGACAACATGAACCTGCGTATCGGCGCGCATGTCGACCTTTCGTTTGACAACGGTACCTTCTTCCGTATCGCTCCCGACGTGCGTTTCGACTGGGAAATGAGCCGTATGTTCAGTCTTTATGCTTCGGCAACGGGTGGCAACGAGATTCATACGTTCCACAACGTGGCAGCGCGCAACCGTTATGTGAACCCGTCGCTGTTACTTCCGACAAGCTACACATTGGTCGATGCCGAGGCCGGATTGAATTTCGGACTGTTCAAGGGCTTTACCATTACGCCGTTTGTTGGTTTTGCGGTTGTCAGAGATGCACTGGTGACAACTTCCAAGGAGGTGGTGGGAACTTATCCCGAGCCAACGGTTGCTACTACCTATGAGGCTGTAAATATGAACGGGGTCAAAATGGGATTGAAAACTGCTTACAACTATTCCGACAAGGTGGAATTCACGGCTGCCTATACGTTTGCTCCTCAAGACGATAAATCGGGCTATCAGCTTGCCGACAACCGTCCGGAGCATGTGGTGGATGCCAAACTGAAAGTAACCCCAATTAGTCAGTTTGACCTTTATGTCGACTATCGCTTTATGGGAGGGCGCCGTATTTTGAACTCTTTTATCGATTATAGAGGACCTATACAGTGGAAATCTCTCGTTGATTTGGGCGCATTCTCTGATCTTGGCTGTGGTGTTACTTGTCGGTTTACAGATATGTTCTCGGCCTATTGCCGCCTGAACAACCTGTTGAACCGTCGTCAGCAACTGTATTACGGAATGTATGCGCAGAGCTTCAACGTCTTGCTTGGGGCTGCTGTGAATTTCTAAGGATAAATGGTCGCTGTTGGGCGGCTGAAAGTCGGCAGGGCGGAAACGCTCTGCCGATTTTTTTGTCCGGCGGTTTGCTCTTTTTTACGATATCTGTGGGGCGGGGCATTGTAGCTTTGCAGTGTTGAACCTTAAAACTGAAAACGTATGGAAGAACAGAAAATGGAAAAAACGCAGCCGGCCGTCGACGACCGCGTGCTGCAATTTCTTGCCGAGCGTCATGCGGAAGCGGAGGATGTGCTCGACAGTATGGTGGAGGCGGTTGGCGGTGTGCCGGAAGTTACGGACAATCTGCTCGAACTGGTCTACCGTGGTCTGCGCCATGAAGCCGATGTGGCACAGGCACGTCAGGAAGGCTATGTGGAAGGCAGGAACGAACAGATTGAAGTGCGCCGCCGCTCGTTCGACACCGTAAATCCCCGCGACGACGGCGGGATAGAAGAGGACCCCGACTTGCCGTTGCTCCGACATATCCGCCGGAGTGTGTGGGATTAGGCTTTGAGAACCGACAAATAACCGTCTGATTAACTTAAACTATTAAATGCTATGAAAAACACAACGAAAGAAAAATTTCAACAACTGATTGACCGTCTGCTTTGTCCCGAAACATTGTTGTTTCTGCTCGTGCTGTTGGCGGTGGGCGTGCTCGTGTTCTGCGATTCGTCGGGGTTGTCGCTCGCGATGGCTGTCATTCCGGGTGTCGCCGGTGGAAAGCATGTGACGGAAGAACCCCTGACACGCGCCCTTGCGCAGCGTGAATCTCCCGAACTGCTGCTGAACGAAATCGACCGCCGTATTGTCAAGATTCGTCCGATGGCTACGCCTATCGACCAACTGTCGCGCTGGGCGGGTGCAAAGCGCAGCGGAAGCATGGTGGTGGACTATTATTCGGTGGATACCCGTCCGACATCGGCATTGACTACGACCGAATTTACGGGTGTCGACGCGACGGGCGACAAGCGTTTCCAGCGGGCACGCCTGACGGTGGACAATATCGACATGTTTGAAGTGTCGGAAACCTTGTTGGTACGCGGTGTGCGTGGCTTTGAACCCGACGGCGTGACACCGTCCTCACAGGATATCGTGTTGTATGTCGTATCAAAATCCACCAGTGAAAACTATTTGGAGGCAGTCAGCCCGAACGGCAAGACGGTCGACGGATTCACCAACTGTATTCCGACCATTCCGACTGGAACGATGCTCGTGAGAATGGGGCGTGCTGCCGGAGAACTGGATGTACAGACTGCGCAGTTTGAAGCGTTGCCGGTGAAGTGTCAGAATTATTGTCAGATTTTCAAGATGCAGATTGAACAGAGCACGTTGCAGAAAATTGCCAACAAGGAAGTGGGTTGGACGTTCAGCGACCAGGAGGAAGCGGCGGTCTACGACATGCGTCTGGGCATGGAGAAAAACTTCCTTTTCGGTGTCAAGGGCCGTGTGGAGGACCAGACCAAGCATGAGGAAATATTCCTGACGGGTGGAATCTGGGGACAGGTCGGCGGCGAATTCACCTACAAGTCGGGCGAGTTGAACCAGGATGCCGTCATTTCCATGATGCGGCAGGCGTTCACGGGCAATGCCGGCAACAAGCGTAAGGTACTTATCGGCGGTTCTGGCCTGATTGAACAGCTTAACAAACTGGAATCCACGAAAGTGGTGATGGCCGGTGAGGATATCGTGAAGTGGGGTATCGACTTCTCGGAAATCCGTTCGAAGTTCGGCAAACTCTATGTGTTGCTGTCGGAGGTATTCGACGAATGCGGAATGGAGAACAACGGTATGATTATCGACCCGGAATATTTGCAGAAATACAGCCATATTCCGTTCTCCACAGAGGAGTTAAACTTGAAGTCGGCCGGCGTGCGCAACACCGACGCCATTGTGCTGACCGAAGCCAGCTGCATGACTCTCCGCTACCCGAAAGCCCATCTGCGCATCGTGCAGACGGCATAAACTCAATTAGTTCACTGCTAAGTATTGCAAAAGCCAAGATTTCGGTCTTGGCTTTTGTTGTTTGTTGAAATTATTTTGTGCTTATAATCGCTTGTGTGATAGTTGTTTATGGATAAATGTAAGAATAAGCGAAATTCTTATGCTTATTTTTACATTATATTATCTTCCTCATTTGTCTTTTTTTGTGTGTTATACAAGTAGGTGGAAATCCAATAAGCGTACAGAGCAGCTGGGATAAACAAAATTTGTCCTTTCGGACTGTCGTATACTTTGCTGATGGTTTTTGATGTTACGATTATTTCCCTGATGCCTGGATTGTTATCCAAAAAATGGTAAAGAGACTTCAGTTCTGTTGGAGCGTCTGCAAACCGGTCCGTCCATTTGATTTCCGCTAACGAAAATGCCTTTTGTGTGGCAGGGTTGGTCCATACAAGGTCGACTTCGCCTTTTTCTCTTCCTTTGGCCCAATTGGCATAATAAAAATCGCTTTTTCCGCCTTGTATCCATTGTGAGAATATGGCAGTCCCTACCATATTTCCGATATTTTCATCATTATCGGTGATTGGTGTGAATAGGGCACAGCGAAGTGAAGGGTTGGTCAGATAGATTTTAAAGGATGTAACCCGTAGCATACGTCTGGCATTTTGGTCAATACGGTTGACAACTTTGATGAGGAATGCAGCTTCGAGATATTCAAGATACTTTTTGATTGTTTCTTTCTTAATTCCGGCCCCTTGTGACAAACTTTCGTACGAAAATTCATTTCCGGAAAGGAAAGCTATGTGAACAAATAGTTTGTTTAACTCTTGAATATCCTTGATTCCGTAAAGGCTGGGCAGGTCGCGCAACAGTACTTTGTCAATGATGTCATGACGGATATATTGCCCGGGGTTGGCACGTATTTCGTGGGAAACAACCACTTCCGGATATCCGCCATAATTTATGTAATCAATGAAATGCTGGTTGAGGCAGGTAATGTCAATCGTGTCGACAGGTATTGCCTTGTTGTTTTTGACAATGATACTGTCTTGACCGATGAGTTTGAGATATTCGAAAAAAGTAAGAGGAGGTAGGGTGAAATCGGAGAAACGTCCGGCTCCACTTTCGTTGCTTTTCATTTTCAGTGCAGCTGCAGCAGACCCGGAGGCAACAAATTTTACAGCGCGATAGCTGTCAACAAGGGATTTTAAATGTATTTCCCAATCTTTGAGATATTGTATCTCATCGAAGAACACATAAAAACCTTCATGACAATCTTCTTGTTTCAATGCTTGACGTGCGTAATGGAATAAATCTTCCAATGATATGTTGTTGTAGATAGGCGTATCAATGGAGATGTAGATGATTTTCTGCGGATTGATTCCGCTTTTGATAAGGCGGTCAATAGTGTGAAAAATCATGACGGTTTTTCCCACACGCCGAGGTCCCATTAGTATCGTTGCACGACGGATGGACATGTTCGCAACCATAGCGTAAAAATCAGAAAGATAGGCACGCGGCTGCATGGTGTTATAGTCGTTGGAAATGGAGGAGGAAATCCACCAAGGGTTGTCGAACGACATTCTTTTGATTACTTGTTCTTTGATTATTTCGTTAGGCTGTTTCATGCGTATTCGGTTTTTATACGGAGCAAATATATAAAATAATATCTAATATAACAATATTTGTAGAAATAAGCATATTAAAACATATCTATTTCTACAATTTTAGGTTTAATTGGCTGTTTTTAGTGTGAGATAAGGTGGAATTAGGGTGTGATAAGGCGTGTTTTGAAATTATTTTACACTTGTAATTGTCTGTGCTATAGTTGTTTATTTTTGAATGTAAGAATAAGCGAAATTTTTATGCTTATTTTTATATTGGTCTTTGATGGATGTAAAAAAACTCCCGAACGACAGAGTTGCCCGGGAGTTTTTCTGTATGGTAATTGCGGAGATTACAATCCGAATGCTTCGCGGATTTTGTCGACATAGTCGAGTTTTTCCCAACGGAAGAGTTCCACTCTCACTGTCTTGTCGCCGTTGTAGAACGACTTGAAGTGCTTGTCGACCACTTCCGGCTTGCGTCCCATGTGTCCGTAGGCTGCCGTTTCTTCGTAGATAGGCAGACGCAGTCCGAGGCGTTTTTCGATAGCTGCCGGGCGCATGTCGAACAATTGGCTGATACGGGCTGAAATTTCAGCATCCGACAGGTTGACTTTCGCTGTTCCGTAAGTGTTTACACACAAGCTCACCGGTTGAGCCACGCCAATGGCGTATGCCACCTGTACGAGTGCTTCGTCGGCAAGTCCGGCTGCAACGATGTTTTTCGCGATGTGGCGGGTTGCATAAGCTGCCGAGCGGTCAACCTTCGAAGGGTCTTTTCCGGAGAATGCGCCGCCGCCGTGTGCACCGCGGCCGCCGTAAGTGTCAACGATGATTTTGCGGCCTGTAAGTCCTGTATCCCCGTGAGGGCCGCCGATAACGAATTTTCCGGTCGGGTTCACGTGGAGAATCAGCTTGTCGTCGAACATAGCCTGGATGTGTTCCGGCAATTTTTCGATGATGCGCGGCAGGAGAATATTTTTAACGTCGTTATAGATGGTGTCCACCATTTGCTTGTCGGCAGCGGCCTGAGCTGCATCCGTGTCGTCGGCAGGCTGAATGAAATCGTCGTGCTGTGTGCTGACAACGATGGTGTGGACGCGCACCGGCTTGTTGTTTTCGTCGTATTCCACTGTCACCTGGCTCTTTGAGTCCGGGCGCAGATAAGTCATCACCTTTCCTTCGCGACGGATATCAGCCAGTTCGCGGAGAATGGTGTGTGCCAGGTCGAGAGTCAGCGGCATGTAGTTTTCCGTTTCGTTGCAGGCGTAGCCGAACATCATGCCCTGGTCGCCGGCCCCCTGTTCTTCCTTGTTTTCGCGGTCAACGCCACGGTTGATGTCCTTCGACTGTTCGTGGATGGCGAGCAGAACGCCGCACGATTCGCCGTCGAATTTGTATTCGCTTTTGTTGTAGCCGATACGGTTGATTACACCGCGAGCCGTGTCCATCATGTCGATGTAGGCTTCCGATTTCACTTCGCCGGCAATTACAACCTGTCCCGTAGTCACGAGCGTTTCGCACGCAACTTTCGATTCCGGGTCATAAGCAAGCAGTTTGTCGAGGATGGCGTCAGAGATTTGATCCGCCACTTTGTCTGGGTGTCCTTCCGACACTGATTCCGATGTGAATAGATAGTTCATCTTTCCATTTTGTTTTAAAGTGGAAAAGCTAAATTGGCTGGAAATCTGAGGGGGGATTTGCAGTTTTAGCATTTTTTAATGTGGTTGCAAGCAGCCAAATTTTTCCACAGGGTTAATACTTTATTTTCCAGACTGCAAAGATAGTGCAAGCCGAGCGAAAAGCCAAAAGAAAAACATGGTTTTTCAAATTTGCCTTTTCCGAGGCGCCGCCTGTCTTATGAAAAGATAGTGCAAGCCGAGCGAAAAGCCGAAAGAAAAACACGGTTTTTCAAATTTGCCTTTTCCGAGGCGTAGCCTATCTTATGAAAAGATAGTGTAAGTTGAGAGAACTGCCAAGCGAAAAACGCAGTTTTTCGGATTTGGGTTGTCCGTAGCTCAGCCTTTGCATGCTTTACAGCCCTGTTCGTGTTTACAACAAGTGATGGTGTCTCTTTGTTCGATGCTTTTCGGCATTATATGTTTTATAGCAGAAAATTGTTGCTAAAAAGCCCCTAAAACCCGTTGTTTTTCAAATAAAAAGCGAAAAAAAAGAATAGTTTTTGTATTATTAATGAATTTTGGTATCTTTGCGTGCTACTTTGTAGAAGTATATATGTGAGTGTTCGTGTTGCTTCTGCAATTATTTTAATGCGTAAAAAATTAAAAACTACAAAAATAAATGGCAACATTAGAGAAAATCAGGAGTAAATCCGTATTGTTACTCGTAGTTATCGGTGTAGCCCTTTTGGCATTTATCATCGGTGACTTCTTGAACTCAGGCCGCTCATTCTTTGGTAGCGGCACTACCGTAGCGAACGTTGACGGTACTAAAATCAGTATTATCGATTTCCAACGTCGCAATGAAGAGTACAACCAGCGTTTGCAGCAGTCAAACCAGAAATTTGACGGTGCTGTAGTTCAAATGCAGGTGCTCAACGAAATGATCAACGAGCAACTGTTGAACGACGAAGTGGAAGCGTTGGGTATTCAAGTTACCAACAAGGAGCTTACAGAAGCAATGACAGGTGCAACTGCTATTCCGGCAGTAGCTCAGTTCGCAGCACAGATGGGTGCCGATTCTCCTGCAATGCTTCACGATATGCTTTTCAACCCTGGCAAATATGGCTTGAATCCGCAGGATGTTGAGCCGTTGAAGGCTCAGTGGTTGGAAATGGAACGCAGCATCGACCAACAGTTGAAATATCAGAAATTCGGTGCGTTGCTTGCCGGTGCAATTCAGGCCAACGACCTCGACAAGGAGGCACTTGCCGCTGAAATGTCGACTGCTTCAACTATCGACCTCGTAAACGTTCCTTACACATCTCTCGACAACAAGGACTATCCTGTTAGCGAAGAAGAACTGAAGGCTCGCTACAACGAAGAAAAATATCAGTTTGAAACTGAAGAAGAACTTCGCAAAATCCACTATATCGCAGTCAACATCGCTCCGTCGGCAGCCGACTTGGCTACAGCACAGACTTTGATGGACACAGTGGTTGCAAAATTGAAAGCCAACGAAGGCGTGAACGCTATCCGCAACATTTCAGAAGTTTCTATCGCTGAACGCACAGTTCGTGCTTCTGACGTTGACGCAGCTACCAAGAGCTTCCTTGCTGAAGCTGCTGTTGGTGCTGTTTCTACTCCGGCTTTCCGTGCCGATGTTCACAGCGTCACTAAACTTTTGAACAAGAAGATGGATGTTGACACAATCACAGTCAACATGGTTCAGGTTCAGGGCAACAAGGCATCGCAGGATTCTGTGCTCAACCTGTTGAATTCCGGCAAGGCATTCGCTGAAGTAGTCAACGGTAAGACGGTTGCCGGTCAGGAAAACTTCGCTCTCAACACCTTGCAGATGGGCAACACTGAGCAGGCTGAAACTGCCAAGAAGAAATTGATGGAAGCCGGTGCCGACTATTTCGTGCTCGACAGCAACGAATATGGTGCACTTATCTATAAGGTGGTGAAAAAAGCAGCTCCGAAGCAGATGTACGACATCGCCGAAGTTACTTACCACGTTTATCCGAGCGACAAGACTGTAGACGACCTTCGTGCCGGTTTGCAGGAATTCGTAAACAAGAACAACGTAAACAAGTCATTCATAGAAAACGCTATCGCAGCAGGCTATCAGCCGCTCGAAGCTACTATCACTGCCAACGACCCGCAAATCAACCGCATCGAGTCAACTCGTAAGATGATTCAATGGGCATTCGGTGCAGAAGCAGGTTCCGTATCTCCGGTATTCGACAAGGAAGGCAACGACAAGATGATTGCCCTTACAGTTGACGAAATCATCCCGGCAGGATATATGCCGCTGAGCGACGCAGGTGTCCGCACTATCGTTGAAACTCGCGTGCGCAACGACAAGAAGGCAGAAGCATTGATGGCTAAGTTCGAAGCAGGCAAGGGTAAAGGTCTTCAGGGCTATGCAGCCGCTGTAAATGTACCGGTTGACTCAGCCGTAGTCGTTACTTTCTCTCAGGACTTCATCATGCCGCTCCGCGCAATGGAAAAATGCCTGACAGCTCAAGCTCCTTATGCTAAGCAAGGTTCGCTCAATGGTCCGGTGAAAGGTGAGCAGGGCGTATTTGTTTACGAAGTGAAGAAAGTTGAGAAATCAAGCTCAAGTCTGACTCCGCAACAGTTGGCTGACCGTTACTCTTCAATCATGGGAGCACGTGCGGTTTCACAAATGGCTTTGGATATCTTGAAAGAAAACAAGGATATTGAAAACAATTCATTGACTTTCTTTTAATTAAAGCAGATAACAATCAATTCCTTTAAATAAAGTTTTCATAATATGCTTATCAAGGGGCAATGCCGTGAGGCACCGCCCCTTGCTTGTTTTTATACGGTACCGCGGAGCGTTGCTCCTGACAGAAGAACATATTTTTGAAGGCGCTATCAAGTGGCGTCCTCCTCTTAGAAAGAGGAGGTGGGCGGAGCCCGGAGGAGTATGAACGCCAACATAGGGTTAGAGATTAGCGTTTGTAAACCGTAAATCCTTGGAAAATGTTCATCTCCCCCAATTTGTGTTCATACCCCTCAGTCGCAAGCGACGGCTCCCCTATCTTAGGTGAGCACAGGCTAACGCGGTGATTATATTGCATTTGAATTTCCGACAGAAGAGCAGAAAGGACATAATTGGGGTTAGCGGTTCGCGTAGCTCTGTAAACTGTAAGCCAACTAACCTATTTGATATATTGTAAGAAAATTCTATATTTGTAGTACAGTGTCATAACGCCGTTATTTAACCTGAAACTATGAAAAAACTGCTATATGTTTTCTTGCTGTTTGCGTTGTGTGTTGTCGGATGTTCGCGAAAGGTCGACAGCCGTCTGGTGTTGGCCGACAGTCTGGTAGAAAACCGACCCGACAGCGCTTATGTCATACTGCGTTCCGTCAATCCCGACAGCCTTTCCGGCGGGGAGAACCGCGCGCTCTACAGTTTGCTGATGTCGCAAGCGATGTATAAATGTAATGTCCGTGCAAAAAATGATTCGCTAATCAATATAGCCGTGGACTATTATAAATCAACGGATAACAGGGCGAACTATGCGCGTTCCCTTCTGTTCAAGGGAGCCGTTCTCTACGAAATGGGGGAAAAAGAGGAGGCGTTGCGTTTCTACAAGCAGGCAGAGTCGGTGGCTGATACATCCAATTATGATTTTATCGGCTATGTCAATCTTCGTATGGCCGAAGTCTATTCTCATTCATATATTCAGAATCAGGAGCATATTCCCAAATTGCGGAAGGCATTGTCCAATTATAAAAAGTCTGGCAATACGAAATATCAGCTATCTTGTCTTTCGGGCCTTTCTTCCAGTTTTCGAGTCCATAATATGACAGTGCCTACTACTATATGGATATAATGGCTGATTTGGCGAGAACTGTTGGCGACAGTGTGAAATTGTATATGGCATTGGCGACAAAGGCCCGTGCTTATGAGTCGGAGAATAAGGATCGTGAGGCGATAGCGATAGGGCGTCCGGTCAGCCGGTTTCAGGAAAAAATACCGTTGGTTGCAAATGTTAACTACGACTTGTGCCGTGCTTATGCCAAAATCGGGAATCTGGATTCTTCCTTATATTTTTTCCGCAAGCTGCCGACGGAAAATCTCTCGGATCGCGAACGGTTGTTTAGGCTGATGGCAGAAACCAAAATCGCCTTAGCTCAAGAAGATTATAAAAAAGCATACCAGTGTAAGGACCATTCAAGTAAATTGGCGGATACGATCATCGAAAATGCCCGACAGATGGAACTGTTTGAAACAGAAAAGCGTTTCGACCGTCAGCAACTTTTGCTGCAGAACATCAGCCTTAAAAAGGAAAAGACATTCGCCTATTTCATTACTGCTGTTATTGCTATTATTTTATTGCTCGGATGGATTTGTTGGCTGAAACGCAAAGCCAAGATTCGCGAGCAACAGTTGCTTATCGAGCAGTTGCAAACGGTTGTCTCCACATCGCAAAATATTATTAACGACAAGTCGCAGGATGCCATGATGTTGCAAGGCATTTTGTCGCAAGTGATTGACAATATCCGATATTTTATAGACCTTTCCTATCGCTACAATCAGCAGCCGGGCATTTTTTTCAATAAATTCAAGGATCGTATAAAGAAAACCCGACTTCCGGATGATTTCTGGAAGGATTTTCAGTATTTTGTCAACTCAAAATACGGCAATATTTTGTCCCGACTCAAGAAGCGGTGCCCCGATTTGTCGGACGACGAACTGCACATTGTTGGCTTGATGTGTTGCGGTTATTCCTATATTGAAATAGCCATTTGTATGGGATATACAAATCCGAACTATGTCAGCACGAAAAAACTGCGTATTTCAAAAAAATTGGGAATCTCAGAGCCGTTAAAAGGATTCATCGCCCATTTTGTGGACAATGCCGAATCTTCTTCCCCTGAAAAATAGCTTGATTTGTAGAAGTGTAAAAATATTTTTTTAATCAATTGGTTATTAGTGTTTTAATGGCAAGATGATTTATGCCGATTTGTGACCTTTTAAGGTGTGAATTCTTATATTTGTAAAGAAACAGTGAAAAGGGAGAAATAAAATATTGAAACTTGTTTCGGTTTTTTATTCCGAACAGCCTTTTGTATCCTTTGAATATAACCAAAAAGCGATATAACTATGAAAACAAGAATTTTATTATTGCTGTTAGCGGTATTGGCTTCGCTACCGGCAGTGGCATATGAGCCTGCGGACAACGTTGGGTTGAGCCTCAAAGAGCAGCGCCGCACGCTGCGGGGGTATAAATGGAGTGTGGAAGCAAGTGCTGTTTTAAGGATAGGGGATGAGTGTGAAAAAACTTGGGATGGCGGCGATATACAGATTCCGGTGGTATATTATAATAGTAGTGCTTTTTATCTGTCGACAACCCATGGCTACCAGTTTAACAATTATTTCTTTTTAGGTGGTGGTGTCGCATTGGGTTGTTATACGGATAGGCATGAATTTATGATGCCTGTCTATGCTGCATTCAGAGTCAATATTTTGAATAAGAAAGTCTCGCCCTATGTAGATGGGCGTGCAGGACTGTCATTCGGAAATTCTGTCGGAGCTTATAGTTCTATTGCATTGGGGTTACGAATAGCGATGGAGCGGAAAACGGGCTTGCTGATTGCGGCAGAATATGATGTAGGAGAATATGACATTCTTTTGTTTTCTAAAGGCTTGGGGTTGCGCATTGGTTATGAGTTTTAGCTGCTGGCTATTCAAACGATTTGATTGAAGTTTAAAGATAAGTTGCAAAATTAGCGGCAAGAGTAATTGGGAAATTGCTCTTGTCGCTGATTCTATGTTGTTTATGATTTGTTGTTGCAATCTTGTCTGGCGTTTTGGCTGATATCACATCCGGCATCTGTTTTTGCCGGGAAGGGCGGAGGTTGAAAGGGGAAATAAACAAAAAAACGACTCAACATTGCTGTTAAGTCGTTCATTGTCGGGGTACCAAGATTCGAACTTGGGACCCCCTGCTCCCAAAGCAGGTGCGCTAACCGGACTGCGCTACACCCCGAAGACATTTGCTTTCTCAAATGCTCTGCAAAGGTAGGGTGTTTTTATGTAACTGCCAAATTTTTCGGCAACTTTTTTCGTAAAAAGATGAAAAAAGTGGATATTTGAGTGTTTTTGTCCATTTTTGAGGGACTGCTTGCCGGAATTGTCGGCAGTTATGATTAATTTTAGGGCATAAAAAGAATAATAGCTGCAATATGAAAAAAGTATTGGTGACCGGTGCCGACGGTTTTATCGGCTCACACCTCACGGAGATGCTCCTTGCAGAGGGTTGTGAAGTGAAGGCTTTGAGTGTTTACAACTCGTTCAACTATTGGGGTTGGCTCGACGGCATGAAGCATGAGAACCTGGAAGTACTGAACGGCGATGTGCGCGACCCGAATTTCTGTCGTGAGGCGGCTCGTGGCTGTGACACGATTTTCCACCTTGCCGCACTGATTGCCATTCCTTACAGCTATGTGGCTCCCGACAGCTATGTGGACACAAATATCAAGGGCACGCTCAATATCTGTCAGGCGGCTCGTGATGCCGGAGTGGAACGGCTGATTGTCACCTCTACATCCGAAGTCTATGGTACGGCCCGTTATGTGCCTATCGACGAGAAACATCCGAAGCAGCCGCAGTCGCCCTATTCGGCTACGAAAATCGGGGCGGATGCGATTGCCGAGAGTTTTTACAATGCGTTCAATCTGCCGGTAGTGGTGGCCCGTCCGTTTAATACCTATGGTCCGCGCCAGTCGGCCCGTGCCATTATCCCTACTATCATTACGCAGATTGCCAACGGTGTGCGCGAAATAAAGGTGGGCGACCTGACACCGACACGCGACTTCAACTATGTGAAGGATACCTGCCGCGGCTTTATCGCTCTTGCCCGTACCGCAGGAATCGAAGGTCAGGAAATCAACATTTGCAGCAAAAGTGAGATTTCGATGCAGGACACACTGAACCTCATAGCCGAACTGATGGGTGCCGACATTACCTGGGTACAGGATCCGGCACGTATTCGTCCGAAAAATTCGGAAGTGTTCCGCCTGTTTGGTGACAATACGAAAATCTGTAGCCTGACCGACTGGCGGCCGCAGTTCTCGCTTGCCGACGGACTGAAGGAAACCATTGAATGGTTCTCCAATCCGGAAAATCTTGCCAAATACAAATACGACATCTACAACCGATGAAAAAGAAGGTCACGATATTGATGCTGGGCGGTGCGAAGCGCGTTTCGCTGGCGCGGCTGCTGAAAGATGCAGGACGTCGGCGGGGCGTGGAAGTCGTTATTCTCAGCTATGAAATTATCCCGACAGTGCCTATCGCCTGCGAAGGACGCATTATTGCGGGCCGCCGCTGGCGCGATGCCGATGCGCTCGACCATCTGGCACAGACGGTGGCCGACGAGGCAGTTGACATCGTTCTGCCGTTTGTCGACGGTGCCATTGAGGTGGCTTCCCGACTGAAGGAACGCTGCCCGCAGGTGTTTGTTCCCGTGTCACCGTTCGAGGTGGCGCATGCCATGTTCGACAAGACAGTGGCTGCCGAACTCTTTGCCGAAGAAGGCATCTGCATACCGGCAACCTATACGCCCGACAATTGCCGCTTCCCGGCCATTATGAAGCCGCGTGAAGGGTCGGCTTCAAAGGGTATTGTGGTGGTAAACAGCCGCGAGGAACTGGAGAAAGTGGGACATTTCGACCGTTATCTGATTCAGGAATACATTGCCGACAGCGAAGAATATACGGTGGATTGCTATGTGTCGACGGTCGACGGCGAAGTGCTGTGCGCCGTTCCGCGTATCCGTCTTTCCACATCCGGTGGCGAGGTCGACCGTACGGAAACACGCCGCATCGACGAACTTCTGGAGGCGTCCGACTCTATTTTGCGCCGGTTGGGTTTCCGCGGGCCTGTCACGTTGCAGTTCCTTTTCGACAAGGCTACGGGCCGCTATCTGCTAATGGAAATCAATCCGCGGTTGGGCGGCGGTGTGGTATGTTCCATTCTTGCCGGTGCCGACATTCCGTCGATGCTGCTTGCCGAAGCTGCCGGCGAAAAGGCAGCCCCGTGCCGCAACTGGCGCGACCGTGCGCTGATGGCACGCTATTTCAGTGAAGTAATGTTTTTCAACGATGAACAATAAGAAAGTAATCATCATAGCCGAAGCCGGTGTGAACCATAACGGCAGCTATGAACTGGCAATAAAGATGGTCGACGAGGCAAAGCGTGCCGGCGCCGACTATGTGAAATTTCAGACCGCAAAACCCGAGCTGGTGATTTCCACTTTTGCTCCGAAAGCGGAATATCAGAAGGAAACGACAGGTGCCGCCGAGAGTCAGCTGGAGATGTGCAAGGCCATCCACCTGCCGCTTACCGACTACAAGCCGCTGAAGGAATATTGCGACAAGGTGGGCATCGGTTTCATGAGTACGCCGTTCGATCTCGTTTCGATTGACGTGCTGGAGCCGCTCGACATGGACTATTACAAAATTCCTTCGGGCGAAATCACCAATCTGCCGTATCTCCGTAAAATCGCTTCCAAACATCGTCCGGTGATTCTCTCTACCGGTATGTGCGAGGTGGAAGAAGTGGAAGCGGCGTTGCAGGTGCTGGAGCAGGGCGGAGTAAAGCGCAGCGACATCATCGTGCTGCATTGCAATACGGAGTACCCGACACCGATGGCCGACGTCAATCTGCGTGCCATGGACGACTTGCGCCGTTCGTTGGGCGTGGAAGTAGGCTATTCCGACCACACGAAGGGCATTGAAGTGCCGATTGCCGCCGTGGCTTTGGGGGCAACGGTGATTGAAAAGCACTTTACGCTCGACAAGACGATGGAAGGCCCTGACCACAAGGCTTCGCTTGAACCTGACGAACTGAAGGCGATGGTCGATGCCATCCGCAACATTGAGCAGGCGTTGGGCGACGGCCACAAGCATGTCAGCCCTTCAGAACGGAAGAATATGGACATTGCCCGCAAGAGCATCGTGGCGGCACGCGATATCCGCAAAGGGGAAGTGCTGACCGAAGAGAACATCACCACAAAACGCCCCGGCAACGGTATCAGCCCCATGCGCTGGGACAGCGTCATCGGCACAACCGCCATCCGTGATTTCGGCTACGACGAACTGATAGAAATATAGAGAATCGGATTATTCGGAATATAACTCAATGGCTGCCTCTGTCAGAAGGCGGCCATTGTTGTTTTTATATTTAATATTTTGATTTATAAGTGTTTGTTGTGGCGTGATGTGTTGCTGTAGTAGGGCTTGTGTTGACCTGAAAGATTTTGATGTGTGGGGAAATTTGCAGAAAAAATTATTGAGATTGTAACTTGCGGTCGAATTAAAAACCTAATATTATAAACTATGAGAAAACTAATACTTTTATTTGTCGTTTGCTTGCTGGCTTTGACCTCTTATGCTCAGCAAGTTGAACTTGTAAAAGTTCAGGCTTCGAAAATGACGAAAGAGGTGGAAAACAATGTAATCAAGCCGGCCGATTATTCGGATGCCGTTGATTATCCGGTGTTGTATCTGCTTCACGGTTATGGTGGAAATCATAATGACTGGGTGAACATTGTACCTCAAATCAAGGATTTGGCTACAGCCTGCCAAATGATTGTAGTTTGTCCGAATGGTGCTAACAGCTGGTATTTTGACAGTCCTATTAATAAGGATATCCAGTATGAAACATACATTATTAAGGATTTGATTCCTTATATCGATCAGCATTACAGCACTATCGCTCATCGCAACGGACGTGCCATTTCCGGCCTTAGCATGGGCGGCCACGGTGCCTTGTATCTTGCTATCCGCCACAAGGATATGTTTGCCATGGCCGGTGCCATGTCTGGCGGTGTGGATATAACAAAGACATCACAGGCTTTCGAATTGGCGAAGGTGTTGGGTCCGATGGAAGAAAACGAAGAGTTGTGGAAATCAAGCTCTGTTCTCGGACAGGCCGACAACTTGCGTAATGGAGAACTTGACATTTGTTTTGATTGCGGTACGGAAGACATGTTTGCCGAATCGAATGCGGAACTGCATGAGAAATTGACTGCTAACGGCGTGGCACACGAATATACGACACGTCCGGGAAATCACAATTGGGATTATTGGACAAATTCAATTTATTACCATATGTTGTATTTCCATTTGGGATTCAATCGTTTGGCAAGCACAGAAGTGCCGGGTGGCTCTGTCTATTTTTACGATGCTCCGGGCGACGGTACTTACGACCCGAGCTGGACAACAGCTACGGCTCCAAGCGTATTGCCGGAGTTGACAGGCAAGCTGATTGTTGATTCTGATGTGAAATACAGCGGAAAGAACAGCCTCCGTTTGCGTTGGACTTCAAATGAAGGAGGCTCTTGGGCAGCAAGTATTGCAGCCAAGAATTGGGCAAACGTTGACATGTCAAAGAGTTCTGAAATCCGTTTCTGGGTATGCGCAAAGGAAGAAATTGAAAATAAGGCTCTTCCGTTGATTTATTTACAGAACAGCCAGTACGCATTGTCAGGCAAGGTGAAAATGGGAAAATATGTAGACGGCAACCTGCCGGCTTCTACTTGGGTGGAAATTGTAGTTCCGTTGGCTGATTTGCTGGTGGATGCTCCTTCCTATAACCTGTCATCCAACAAGACAATCTTTTTCTCTCAGGACATCGCTGACGGAAAGGAACATACGCTCAATATCGACTATGTGACCGTGATGGACGACCCGAACTATCAGCCGCCGACAGAAATGGTGCTTTTTGCCGATAGTAAGGATAATACCTATTACGACCCGAGCTGGGTGAACCTCACAGCTCCGAGTACGGTAGACGTGCCGGAAGGCCATGCTGAAAAACTGCCGGTTGTAACGGATATCAAGCAGGAAGGCGAAAATGCTCTCCGTCTGACTTACACTTCTATGGAAGGCGGTGTGTGGAAAGCTCTCGTAGCCGGTTTGGGCTGGAATCTTTTTGATTTGACAGAAGCTGACTATGAATTGTGTTTCTGGGTACGCGCTACTGAAACATTGTCGGGCGATGTGCTTCCGGTAATGTACTTTGAAGGAAACGGTGGCGGTACAACCGGAAAACTTAAATTGGGCGACTATGTTTCAGCTTTGAATGCTGATGAATGGACAGAAGTGGTTGTTCCGATTGAGGATTTCCGCAAGGCTGACCCTGCCTTCTCTAAATGGAATATTGTAAAGGGGTTGTTCTTCTCTCAGAATGCAGCCGACGGTAAGGCTCATACGCTCTATCTCGACAATATGAAATTTCAGATTGTAGGCGGTTCTTCAGTAGAAGAAGTCGGTTTGGCTGAAAACGGCATGAATTTGTTCTACAGCAACGGCTCGATTTGCTACGACGGCATCGAAGGCAATGTTGCAGTTTATAATCTTGCCGGAGTAAAATGCGTAGAGTTTGCCGCTTCTCAAAAGGGTGAATTCAAATGCTCGTTGGAAAATGGCGTGTATGTGGCTGTTGCCGAAAATGCAAGCCGGAAGTTTATCGTGAAATAGAGATTGTAAACATATAGACAAGTTTGGGGCGGAGCTGCTGGTTGCAGTTCCGCCCCTTATTTGTAAAGGATTGTATGGGCAAGTTTAAAAATACCCCATCAGTCGGAGGATGGTAGGGGTGAGCAGGGCTGTGAAAATGCCGTTGAGGGTGAGGCCGAGGCTGGCGAAGGCTCCGTAGCGGTCGCTGACGGTGATGGCGCGTGAGGTGCCCACGGCGTGAGCCGCCGTTCCGAGCGAAAGTCCTTGAGCAATAGGGCTGTTGACATGTGAAAGGCGCATGACGCCGAATCCTGTCAGACCGCCGAAAATGCCGATGCTGACAACGACGGCTGCCGTCAGCGACGGAATGCCGCCCAACGAAGCCGTTACTTCCATGGCAATCGGCGTGGTCACTGATTTGGCGGCGAGCGACATCACCACCTCACGGGTTGCTCCGAAGAGGTCGGCAATCAGCACGACGGAAATGACACCGGCAATACAGCCGCCCAGAGCCGACAGCAGAATGGGCAGAATCTGTTTGCGGATGGTGGACAGTTGTTTGTACAGAGGCACGCCGAGCGCAACAACGGCCGGCTTCAGCCAGAACTCGATATAATGTCCGGCCTTGGTATAGGTTTCAAACGATATGTCGTTGAAAATCAAGAAAACGATGATAAGTGCGATAGTCACCAGAATCGGGTTGAACAGCGAACTGTGGGTGCGCACTTGGATGACTTGTGCCACGGCATAGATGCCGAAGGTGAGCGCAAGCAGAAAGTAGGGATTATTGATGTATTCCATTTTGAAATTTTCTGACGAGTTGATGAATCCATCCAGTAACAACAATAACGATGATCATGCTCACAATCGAAGCGACAAGGATAGGGATGAGCTGTGCCTTGATGATGTCGAGGTAGAGCATGAGAGCGACACCCGGCGGAACGAAAAAGAAGCCGAGGTTTTTCACGAGGAAGTTCGAAATGCCTTCCACCCAGCGGAGTTTAATCCATTTCAATTGAAGGAATAGTGTCAGTAGCAACATGCCGATGATGCTTGACGGCAGCTTGATTCCGGTCGCCCAGACGATGAGCTCGCCCAGTGCCAGGCAGCCAAAAATAATAGCACATTGGAATACCATAATGTCAAAATTTTTATACCTAAAACAAATCGACGGCAAAGGTATACTTTTTTGAAATAGCAAAATGAAAAAAACAGAAAAAAAGAATTTTGCTGATTAAAATCGAGTTTTATTCGCTAAAAAACGTAAAATTTGCATGTTTCGGCACTTAATGGTGATATTTTGTAAACGAAAATGTGGTTTTTATGAAAAAATGCTATATATTTGCGAATAAAAATAGAGAACAAATGGAAAAAATAGACAATCTTGATCGGAAAATACTTGAAATAGTAATGAAAAATGCACGTATCCCGTCAAAAGATGTGGCTGTTGTTTGTGGTGTTTCCCGTGCTGCTATTCACCAACGCATCCAACGGATGATTGACCTTAAGGTAATCACCGGGTCGGGCTATCATGTAAATCCGAAAGTGTTGGGATATGCTACCTGTACATACATTGGGGTGAAACTTGAAAAGGGTTCCATGTATAAGGACGTGGTGCCGGAACTGGAAAAGATTCCGGAAGTGGTGGAATGTCACTTTACGACCGGTCCGTACACGATGCTTATCAAGCTTTATGCCCGCGACAACCAGCATTTGATGGAGTTGCTCAATGACAAGATTCAGATGATTCATGGTGTAGTGGCTACTGAAACGCTGATTTCCCTTGACCAGAGCATGAACCGCGAAATTCCTATCCAGTTTCAAGACGGAAAATAATGCATAGCGGCAGTTTTTTGCCGATTTTGTCCTCTTGCCGGCCGCAAGAGGACTTTTTTTACGCCGAACGGTTTGATATGCAGTTGCGTTTTTTGCCGTTTGGCGGCTTTTGTGTACTTTTACGATGAATTTTAAAACGAAGAAATATGGAGTCCGTAGAAAAGAAAGAAAATAAGGAACTGAAAACATGCGGATGCGGTTTCCGCCGCCTGTTCGGAAGCAAAGGATTTCTGCACTCGCTGCTGGGTGTGGGTATTCTTCTTGTGATAACGCTCGTTTACTTCTATCCGGATGTGTTTGAGGGAAATGTGCTCCGTCAGCATGATACGTTGCAGGGTGTTGCCAACGGTCAGGAAGCGGCTGCCTTTGCGGAAGCAACCGGTGAAACTACGCGCTGGACAAACTCGCTGTTTTCCGGTATGCCTACTTTCCAGATTTCGCCTTCCTACGGAAGTTCCAAGCTGATTTCCACTGTGGAACGCGCCTATAGCCTGTGGCTGCCGAATCCGGCCAATCTGGTGTTTATCATGATGCTGGGCTTCTATATTCTGATGCTCGCCATGCGAACACGCTGGTATGTGGCGCTGTTGGGTGCGATTGCCTATGGATTTTCGTCCTATTTCTTCATCATTATCGGAGCCGGACATATCTGGAAATTCTCCACTTTGGCATATGTCCCGCCTACAATTGCAGGTATAATCCTCTGCTACAGGGGTAAATATATCGGTGGCGGTGTGCTTGCCGCATTCTTTGCCATGCTTCAGATTGCTGCCAACCATATTCAGATGACCTACTATTTCCTGTTTGTCATTGTGGCGTTGGTGATTGCCTTCTTTGTGGAGCATAAACGTGCCAATACGCTGAAAAAGTGGGCGAAGGCTACAGGTGTTCTGGCAGTCGCTGCCGCTCTGGCTGTTGGTGCCAACTTGCCGAGCCTTTATAACACTTATGAATACAGCAAGCAGACGATGCGCGGCGGTCATTCCGAACTGGCTGTGGCTACTGCCAATTCAACTAAAGGCGGTTTGGACAAGAACTATATCACGCAATGGAGCTACGGCATCAGCGAAACTTTTTCGCTGTTGATTCCGAACATCAAGGGCGGTGCAACTATTATTCCGACTGACGGACAAAACGTACAGACTTCGATGGCCGAAGTTGAACAGGTGAAGGAAGATTACCAAAAAGGAAAAATCGACTATCAGACATACAGCAATCTGCAAATGTTCCCGCAGTATTTCGGCGACCAGCCGATGACCAACGGGCCGGTATATGTGGGCGCGCTGATTTTCGCCTTGTTCATTCTGGGACTTATCATTGTGAAAGGTCCTGTGAAATGGGCGCTTTTTGCCGTTACGGTGCTGTCGGTGGCATTGTCGTGGGGACACAATATGATGTGGCTCACAGACTGGTTTATCGACCATTTCCCGTTGTATAACAAGTTCCGTACGGTGGCGAGCATTCTTGTGATTGCCGAGTTCACAATGCCGTTGCTGGCGGCACTCGCATTGCAGAAAATCGTGACAACTCCCGACTTTTTCAAGCTCCACTCCAAGGCGTTTTTCGGTTCCTTCGGCATCTCCATTTTCTTCTGTCTGCTGGGCTTGATGGCTCCGAGTGTGTTCGGAAGCGGCATTTCGCAGATGGAGGCTGACATGTTTGCCGAATATGCGGCACAGGGCTACGACCTGAGTCCGCTGTATGCAAGCCTTCAGGATGCTCGCATGGCGATGGTCAGTGCCGATGCGTTGCGCAGTTTCGTGTTCCTGGTTATCGGTGCGGCTCTGTTCTGGCTGTATTTCAAGAATATATTGAAGAAAGAAGCCTTGTGCGGAGCATTGCTTGTGGTGGTGCTGATTGATATGTATCCTGTTGACAAACGTTATCTCAATACGAAATCATTCTCCATGAAACCGGCTATGGCGCAGCAGACAATCGAGCCGCGTCCGGTGGACTTGCAGATTTTGCAGGATACGGCGATGAACTACCGCGTCATGGACCTGTCGCGTTTCGGTGATGCAATGCCGTCATATTTCCACAAGTGCATCGGCGGCTACCATGCAGCGAAACTTACTCGCTATCAGGATTTGATTGACCGTCAGATTTCCAAAAACAACGTTGAGGTGCTGAACATGCTGAACGCCAAGTATCTGGTGGTTGACGACACTACGGCCCACATCAATCCTGAAGCCCTTGGCAATGGTTGGTTTGTCGACAAAGTGACTTATGTGAAAGGCGCTCAGGCTGAAATGGCAGTGCTCGATACACTTCATACGGCTGTGGGAGCTGTTGCCGACGAGTCGTTCCGTTCCGTTTTGGGCGAAGCGAAGGCCGTTATGCCGGGCGACACGATTATCGAAACCGTTTACAAGCCGAACGAACTCCATTATAAGACTATCAGCCGCAACGGCGGACTGGCAGTGTTCTCTGAAATCTATTTCCCATGGGGATGGACAGCAACTGTCGATGGCAAGGAAGTGCCTGTAGGCCGTGTCAACTATGTGCTCCGTGCTTTGCAGTTGCCGGCAGGAGAACATACAGTGGTGTTCCGTTTCGACCCGCAGTCGGTACACACGACAGAAACAGTGGCCTACGCTTCAGTGGTGCTGATTTATCTGGCTTTAATCGGAGCGTTTCTCCTTCTTGGAAAGGGAAATTGCTGTAAAAAGGAAGAATAGCGGATGTTGAAAATCAAAAGATATTACACGGCACTCGACCGTTATCGTAGAAGCAAAGGGTATGGAATCCATTCGCCCTTTGCTTTCCGTTTTGTGCTCAAGGTGTTGCGCGAACGGTCGGGCTACTATGCCTATCAGACAATCCGCGACGGGCGGAATCTGGCGCTGGTACGTATGGTAGAGGAGGGGATAAGCAGCCGAAAGGTGCTGTCGAATAAAAATGCCCGGCTGATTTTCCGTGTAGTCAATTTCTTTAATCCTTCAGCCATCATTCAGTTTGGCTCGAATTATGGGGTTTCAGCCATTTGTGCGCTGTCGGCTTCCAGCAAGTCGCAGCTGTGGCTTCTGGAGCCTAAGGCAAGGGAATATTCGATTGTGAAGGACGTGGTGCAGGGAAACAGCGCGCGTATTCACGCTTTCGGTAATGTGGGCGACTGCATCGACAGCTATTTGCAAGCCGAGGAGCGTCCGTTTGTGATTGTCAACGGTGTGTCGGTGGACAATCTTCCGGCTGTAGGTCAGTTTCTCAAAACGGTTGTCAGCAATAACGGCGTGATTGTCATGCGCAACATGGCATCCAGCTCCGAGGTCTACAGCCTTTGGTCGGGCGTAATCCGCTCCATGGAGTACGGCATGAGCTTTACCAATGGGAAAATCGGGGTGGTAGTGGCGAGCAGGAAATTGCCGCTACAGCATTTCTCGCTGTGGTTTTAGCGGGTCACTTTTCTGAATTGCAGATAAAAGAGAATGGCGGCCGTGAACAAACCGGCTGAGAACGAATAGAATATGCCTTTTTCGCCGAATCCGAGTGGAAATCCCAGCAGATAGGCTGTCGGAATCCCTACTACCAGATAACTGAAGAACGCAATCCAAATCATCGAAACGACATGTGAAGTGCCGCGCAGGGCGTTGGCAAAGCAGATTTGCGTGGCATCGCCGAACTGGTAGAGCATCAGCGGTGCAATGAGTGAGGCTGCAACGGCGCGTACGGCTTCGTCGTCGGTAAAGGTGGATATCAGTACGTCGTCGAGGGTGAAAAATACGGTAGAGGCGATGACACAGAGCAACAGCAGGATATGGTAGCCCGATTTGGCTGCCATTTTTACGTTTCGCATGTCATCGGCGCCCATATAGGACGAAATACGGATGGCAATGGCTGCTCCGATGCTGTAGTAGAACATGAATCCCAGCGTGCTGATGGTGACCATTACCTGATAGCTTGCCAGTTCGATGGCTCCCAACCAGCCCACCATGATGGCGCTGAACGTGAACGAGCCGGTTTCCATTCCCATTTGCAGGGAAATAGGCGTGGATATGTGTGCAATGGACTTGATGCTGCCGATGGGCGTTTTCCCCTTTAAGAAACCTTCGCGGTACTGCGAGAACGCTTTTGCCGACAGGAATAACACTACGTAGACCAACGCCATGAGAATGCGTGAACCCATTGTACTGATGCCCGCTCCGAGCAGTCCCCATTCCGGAAATCCGAATTTACCGTATATCAGCAGGTAGTTGAACAGAATGTTCATCAGGTTGCCGCCAATCAGAATCCACATGGCAATGGAGGTGCGCATGATGCCGTCGGTGAATTGGCGGAACACGTTGAAAATCACCACGAAAATCATGGAAATGAGTATGGTGATATAGTAAGGGCGAATGAGCGGAAGCAGTTCTGCGGGTTGTCCCATGCGGTCGACGAAAAAGTAGAGTATCAGCATGATGCCAATGAGCAGGCTGCCGTAGATGCTATTGGTAATCAGGGCGTTCCTTACCGTTTCTCCGGCTTTGAACTGTTGCTTTTGAGAAAAAAGCGCGCCAACAATCGGGGTGATTCCGTAGGAAAAACCCAGAAGCATGATGGTGATGAGTGTAAACAGGTTGTTGACAAACGAAACGGCAGCCAGCGAGTTGGTGTCGTAGTGCCCCACCATCATCGTGTCGGCAAAGCCAAGTATGATTACGCCCAACTGGCCTACAACGATAGGCAGTCCGAGGCGGATAGTCGCTTTATAGTGTGATATGTAGTCCTTATTTAACATGTTGCAAAGGTAATGCTTTTTCCATAGTTGCTCAAATTTTGCCCTAAATCAGGTGGTTCTTCCCGTTGTTGAGGTTATTTTCATTTAATTTTATCATTTATATTTATGAAACCTATTATGTTGTTGTCAAATTAATTATCTTTGAACCCGAATTATATTTTTTACAATGCCAAAACGTTTAACCATTTTTCTGTTCCTTATGTCTATTGCCTGCGGTGTGTTCAAGGCATCGGCTAATTTGCCTGAAATACAGCGTTTGGATGAGATGATAGCTAAAAAAAGTACATTTGATAAGGCTAAATACGCCCGGATTGACAGTTTGAAGACTATTTTGAACCGTTCGGGGAGTGACAATTCTGTGCGGTTGGTGTGCTTGGAAAAACTTGGTGATGAATTTATGCTGTTTAAAGCCGATTCAGCCATCTCCTATTACACGCAAGCCGTTGTGGTAGCCGATTCTCTCGGAGATCCCGGCAAGTATTTGCAACTTAAATTGAAACTGCTTCGTCCGGAAATGATTGTTGGCTTCTATTCTGAAGCCTCTTCTGAATATAATTCGATAGATTTCAACCAGTTGCCTGATTCCTTGCATTCGGCTTATTATGAATGTGGCTATCGTATCTATTCTTTTGCCTTGAATTCCATCAGCCCAGGAAGCATCTATTATAATCATTATTATAATACTACTGACCAGATGCGGAAAAAGTGGATAGCCTCTTTGCCAATAGATGCGGTGATGCGTCGTCTGTATGAAGCAGAGCAGGCTTTGTGGGATAAAAAGAATGTGACCGCAAAGCTTTTGCTGGGCGATTTGCTTTCCGAATTGCCCGAAACGTGTAACGAATATGCCATTGCGGCAGGCTTGCTTGCCAATATCTACAATAGTGAAGGCAATAAGGAGGAAAGTATGAAATACAATGCCTTGTCGGCAATTTCTGACTTGCGTTGCTCGGTGAAAGAAAATCAGTCAATGTATGAACTGTCCATGCTGCTTTATGAGAAAGGTGATATAGAGAGGGCCTACCGCTATATTTTTTCTTCAATCGAGGATGCTGCTTTCTGTAATGCGCAGGTTCGTGTCTACAATGCTTCCCGTATGTTGCCGGTGATTGAAGGTGCACATAGAGCAGAGGTAAAGTCGCATGAGAATATGCTTGAGGCTTACATAGTGATTGTCAGCCTATTGCTGATAGGCTTGCTGATTACGGTGTTCTTCCTTGTCAAGCAGATGCGTAAGTTGTCTACGGCACGGAAGAAGCTGCATGATGCCAATATGGCAAAGGATGAATATATGGGCCAGTTCCTTGAGTTGAGTTCTGTCTATATGAAGCGTTTGGATTCATTCACGAAGCTTGTCAACCGCAAGCTGGTGTCCGGACAGGTGGAAGATTTGCTGAAAATGACCAAGTCGGCACGCTTCTCCGAAGAGCAGCACCGTGGTTTCTATCGTGAATTCGACAATGCTTTCTTGAAAATCTATACAACGTTTGTTGAGGATGTCAATGCCCTGTTGAGACCCGAGGAACGGATTATAGTGCCGGAGCCCGGAATGTTGACTACAGAATTGCGGATCTATGCTCTCCATAGAATGGGATTGGAGGATAATATGAAGATTGCCGAGTTCTTGAAATATTCTGTCAACACTGTTTATGCTTATCGGAACAAGATGCGAAACAAGGCCATTGACCGAGAAAATTTCGAAAAGCAGATTATGCAAATTGGTGTCATAGACTGATGTTTTATATCGGTTTGACTTGTGTTCTATATGTTTAAAACCAATATTTTCATTTATATTCTTACATGGTGTACGATTCTGTATATCATTGAATATCAATTGATAGTTATTTTATAATTCTGATATTAGTTTATATTTATATTGATATAGTGTTTTAACCTGCGTGAAATCGTTGTAACTTTGCAATGTCGAAAACAAAGAGATGTTTTCGCTGAATGTGATAATGGTTAAACACTACGATATATGGAGTATTTTTTGATTACTCAGACGTTGTGAAACGGAAAGTAATTCTTTAATGGTTTTATGTTAGGTTTGTAAAAAAAGTTGCTTCTTGTAAGCAACAAAGAAACAAAAAGCTCGTCGGTATGATGAGCTTTTTTTATTTTGCCTTCAGCGGCAATTCTCGGTTTCTGGTTGCTTGTATTCAAAAGATACTTGGAAAAGCCGAGGGTATCTCTTCTATGAAATTTTTGGCTTTTATAATTTTCTTCGTAGAGTTATAAACGTATTTATATCCTATTATATGTCGCTGCCAATTAATTCGCTTGCTATTAAATGAATAAGCTTTATTTCTCCTTTAAAAATCCTATATATGCATTTATTGACCTGTTTAAGTCGATGAAAAGTGGCTTAACTTTGCAATGTCAAATCAAAAGATTTGATAATGGTTAAACACTACAAATATATGGAGTATTAGAAGTTCTTATATGGCGTTGTGAAACGGCGTATGAATTTGAAAAATGGTTTTATGTTAGGTTTGTAAAAAGTTGCTTCGGCAACGCAATTGAAGTTCATCGGTTGATGAGCTTTTTTTGTTTTTAAGCGGTTCTGTTCTGCCCGGTGGGTTCTGGGGTTCTGTATGTGTGGTGTCTCCAAATGTCTTCAGGAAGCAGCTTGGGATTTTGGCTACATTTGCAAAATATGGGATGCCGTTCAGGATAAAAATCTTATTTCATATTTTATTCTTTGTCGCAGCCTTGTTTCCATTGGCTAAAGGGAATGGTGTAGGAGGCCCGTTCACTCGAAGGGTAGTTTTAAAATTTGAAAGGATAGATTGTCGCAGGATATTGTAGAAGGGTTTTCTGTAATTGTTTTTTATAACTAATAGGGCTATAAAATAGTTTATATACAATTAAAACTATGTTTTGTGTAACATATAAATTA
>ENA-OVGB01000586-OVGB01000586.1-human-gut-metagenome-genome-assembly--contig:-NODE-586-length-41150-cov-4.811194_pt1 | contig 41150 bp, 42 predicted proteins | sample MGYA00237767_ERZ505413 | MGnify/ENA primary metagenome ERZ505413 (study PRJEB26158, sample SAMN06016410) | human gut metagenome | biome: human gut; feature: ankylosing spondylitis patient; material...
TCTAATACGAATGAATGTGTACATTTTATACAAAATTCATTTAAACTCGCTCAATATATGGCAGAAAAGAACTACAATCCAGATAAAATATTTAGTTTTTTTGAGAAAATACAAGATGAATTACATCAAAAAATTGACAAGGGACTTCTATAATCACAAAGTGGGGTCTTTCATTCACCACCCCCGCATATCCATCCCCGTCAAGGCCACGCCCGCATACTCCCACGGCTCCGCGCTACCCAGCTCCTTGCGGGCATCCAGCATCATGGCGCAGGCCACCGCGCTGTCGCCGTGTCGACCGCCGGTCTTGTCTTTGCTGCGCTGCTCCGGCACGCGGGCCACGCCCTTGACCACGCGCAGGCTGCGGAAATCCGAAAGGATGCCCGCGTCCCTGGGCAGAAGCAGCGTCCTGTCTTCTATCCCGGCCTTCAGGAGCGGCATGGTCTCCCTGTACCAGGCTTCGGAGATCATGACCTCCCGGACCTGTTCCGGCCCGTACTGCTGCCGTGCGGCTTCCGCCAGGGCGCTGCCGTTGCCCCGTGCGTCCAGGGAGACACCGGCAAAGCGTGGCAAGGCGTCCAGGATGGCGAACAGGATTTGCTGCTGGGTACGGTGCGGGCAGTTGCGCAGCTCAAGGATGAAAGGCGGCACCAGGCGCAAATCCCGCTCTTCCGTGGCGGGCCAGAAAACGGATAGGTCGCCGCTGCGCCCGAAGTCCACGCCGCAGAAATGCGCCTGGTCAACCGGCAGGCTGGCCAGCAGCGGCGCAAGATGCTCCGCGATCCAGCCCCTGGTGTATGTCTCGGCCACGGGCAGCGGCCAGTCCACAAAGTCGTCGGCTGGTGGCGTCCAGGTCAGCACCGGCGCGTCCCCCATGCAGGCTTCGATCATGGTCGCGGTCAGGTAGGCACCGCTGGAGCGGTTGGGGATGCAGAACAATTCCTCGTCGGCCCCGTCGCCGTAGTCCGCGATGATACCGGCCCGCCATGCCTCCTCGGCCTCCCGTGACCAGACACGGGGGGGATTGGCACGCTTGCAGATGGTCTTGAACAAGCCGTCGGCAATGGCGTCGTCCAGGGTGGTACGATGCAGGCTGTAGTTGCGCTCTCCGGAGCGGATCTCCTTGAGCAGCTCGTTGAAGGGATTTTCTTCCCCGTTGTGCGTGGACAGGATGGAGACACTGCCGCCCCACATAAGCAGGGCAAAGGCCGCCTTCATAAGCTCCGGCAAATCGTCCACAAAGGCCGCCTCGTCGATGATGACGCGCCCCTGTTTGGAACGAAGGGAGCGGGCTTCGGAAGGCAGGCCCCATACATTGAAGCCGGAGGCAAAGCGGATGCGGTAGACGGTTATGTCCCTGTCCTCGTCACGCAGGACGATTTCCTCGGACTTTTCCGCCAGTACATTGAGCGTCTTGGCCCAGAAGGCGCAGTCACGGATGAAGGTCTGGGTCATTTCCTTGTTGTAGGAAAGGTAAAAGGTATCTTGTCCCCCGGCTTCCCGGCTTTTGGCCGCTTCCATGACGGACTGGAACGCCTCGCAGTACGATGCCCCGATACGACGGCTCTTTTCCCAGACGCGCACGCGGGCCGTGTCCGCCACCCAGCGACGCTGGTAGGGCAAGAGGATATTGGCCACGCTCATTTATTCCCCCGTGATACCCAGCGCCTGATAGATGTCCTGGGCCATATTGCCGGACAAGCCGCGCTTTCTGCTCTCTTCCGCTTCGGATTCCTTGGGCAGGCTGGTCTCCAGTTCCGCCACCAGATCAAGGCAGCGTTTTATATCCTGGACAGTGGCCGTGCTGATTTTTTCGGGATCGGCAAGGGCCGTGCCCAGCTTGCGCTCCACGGCCTCGCGCAAGGCGGCAACGGCATCCGCCCGTGTGACGATCTTGCGCCGGGCCAGGCTGGCGGCGTGGGGAATCTTTCCGGCGGTGGCCAGCTCCTGCCGCTTCAAGGCAAGCGATTCCAGACTGGACACGGCAAAGGCCATCGAGGCGGCTTCCTTGGCATCGGTCGTGGCCAGGAGCTGTTCAAGGGCCTTCTGTCGACCTTTGATGATGTTGACGCGGATCTCGCTTTCCGCCTGCGCGATCTCTTCCCGGCGACGCGCCCAGGCGTATTTTTGTCCCCAGCTTTTGAGCGTGGTCGCCGAGACGCCCGTGGCCTCGGCCACGGCGGCATAACTCAGGCGGTCAACGCAGTAGAGTTCCTGCGCCCGCCACAGGACATCCGTCGTGTATTCCCTGCCCATAGCGTGCCCCTAGAGGCCAAGGTTGCGTTCCAGGACCTCGATCTTGCGAATCACACCCCGCAGCTCCTGCACGCGCTCGTTGATCTTGATGCCCAAGGCCATGACGTATTCACCGTCGATGTCTTCCGGGTCCCCAACCAAAGGCAGAGCGTGCCGGATGGAATCACAATGGCTGGTGATTTCCGCAGCAATGATTTTACGCCGGGTCCGCAGTTCCTCCCGCTGGCCCATTTCTTCCAGTCGGCTCATCTGTTCCTCGCTTCTATTATGGTGGATAGGTGCTCCATTGCCCGTGTGTTGTTGACGACCAGCGTCTGGAGCGTGTCGTTCATGCGCTCGTAATTTTTTACCAGCGTGAGGCTCTCCCGGTAAAATTCCGCCGTTTCTTCGTGCTTTTCGCTTACTTCCCGCAGGATGGCCTCATGCTTTTCACTGACGGTGCGCAGGCCCTCCTGGGTATCCTTCCGATACGCCGCCAGCACCCGCTCGATGCGCTTGCCATGCCGGTAATCCAGGATGAACACCAGTGCCACGGCCATCGCGGGAATGGAGGCAAGGAACAGGAGGATGCCGGGAACCCCCAGCGCGAACAGCGATTCTATCAGCGGCAATGCAGCCGTGAGGGCGGCGTTCAATTCATTTCCCATGATTTCCTCGCGCCTGATAACAGCGCAGGGCGGCGTCCAGGCCTCCAATATAGGCTCTGAGAGCGTCATCCCGCGCCAGCAGGCAAGCTATATTTTCAGGACTGTCCAGCGGTTCCGCGGCGTCCAGCTCCGGCAGGATGGGTACGGATGGGGCCGGGCAGTCAGGCAAGTTGAGAATGGGCGGGACAGATGCCTGACGGCCACAGCCGCTACAGAGGACGATTGAGACGAGCAACAGCACGACGGCGTGTTTCATCGTCCACTACCCTGACTTGTTCGGCGGTAGTCCTGGCACGGGGCTTGGCCTGCCGCACGATGGCGTCACGTTCCGTCGCATCCCGCTGCGCCTGCGCCTCCCGCGCCAGGCAGCGCCGGGTATTTTCTGCCTGGGCCTCGGCGTCCGCCCGGTATACCTCAGCCGTCGCTTTCCAGTGATCCCGTTCAGTGGCCGTGGCGGCATGATGCAGCCTTTCCGTGTCCAGCGCGCCCTTGGTAAGCAAGAGTGCGTAGGAAACAGCCACCAGCGCAAACACGGTCCCTATGCCGATCAGCCGGAGCATCATGTCCGTGCCTCCTCTTCAATGCCCCGTCCCCAGCCGGCCTTGATATACGCCCGCTGCCGCTCCTTCAGGATGCGGCGTGGATACTGGCGGTTTTCGGCAAATGCGGCCCGTCCGCGTCCGGAGTTCACGTTTTCCACGGAGTCAAACCACACCCGGTCATCCAGACCCAGGGCACGCGCCTTTTTGCGGTCGCGGTTCACCCAGCCCAGTCCTCCGTTGTACGCGGACAGGGTAAAGGCCATGCGTTCAAAGTCGTCATGACCGGCCACACGGTCCCACAGCCATTTGTCATAGACACAGAGCGCCCGCAGGCTCCAGCCGGGATTGAACGGCGCGGGCTTGCCTGTTTCCGGTGCCACGGAGGGCAGCCAGCGGGCCGTGGCGGGCATGAACTGCGCCAGCCCCTGCGCCCCCGCATGCGATACGGTATCGTTGCGCCACCAGCTTTCGGTGTGGACCTGCGCCGCAAAGACGGCCACCGGTGCGTCCAGGCCCCAGGTGGCGTGGGCTGCCCGGACAAGCGTTGCCCGGTACTGCTGCGCCGCGCGGGGGATCGTCACGTCAGCGGCTGCGTTACAGGTTCCTGCCCCAATAATACCGAGAATAACGGCGAGCATGACGCCAATGGCGAACCAAAACCCGGCGCGAACGTACTGCATCCCACGGAGGGTCTCGGCATGGATGGTCCGCAGGAAACACATGGCGACCTTTCTGACCGTTCGCATGGCGGCGGCCAGCGTCTCACGGCCCCACATGTTTACAGCCCCAGCGCCACGGCGATGACAAAAGCCGCGATAATGACGGCCCGGCGGAGCATGGCCGCACAGAACGGACGAAAGTAGCCGGTGGCAATGGGAAAGTCCGGCTGACCGTCATCCCCCGTGGCTTCCGGGTCTTCCCGCCAGTCCTTGTCCAGATAGGAAGACGGCAGCGCATAGGGAAACGCCAGAAAGTCAAAGACCATGCCCGCGATGGCCGCCACCACGACCAGGGCCAGTTTGTAGGCCACCACCGGTCCCTGGGCAGGAGAAAAGAACAGCAGGGCCGACAGCAGGACGATACCGCACAGGATGAACAGGGCCAGAAGATACCGGGGATTGCAAAGAAGTTTCATTGTCACGTCACTCCATCCGCGCCGGGTTGATGCCCCGCCGGGGCCTATTCCCGGCGGGGCAAAAGGAGAACGGCGGACCGGCGCGAAAACGGCCCGCCATGACCAACATGCCATGACGGGCCGCCATGCGTCCGGAAAGGACGCGAACAGTGCGAACTTTTTTACTCGTCAAAGTCCCCGCGCAGCTCTTTTACTTCCTTGGATCTGACGCGCACGGGGTTCTCCTTGAGACGGACGAGTTTGCCTTCCGCAATATAGTCGTAGATGGTCCGCTCGGAAACATTCAGGCAGTAGGCGGCCTGCCGGACGTTCAGCAGGTCATGCCTGTCGACCATCTCCTGCGGGGTCAGTGTGTACGGCCTGACTGGGGGCACGCCGGGGTAGCGGATAGGCAGGGGAAGCGGGAAGCCGGCAGGACGTTTCAGCGTGCAGTGATCCGCGCAGCCGATGCAGCAAAAAACGTCGTCGCGCACAAACCAGAATGGTTTGCGTCGTCCGCGCAGAAAATGGGGGCAGCCCAGCCTTTCGTAAACGCTGCGGTCAGGTTCGGCATCATACGGACGCCAGCCCTCACGGGTCAGCATCACGATTTCCTGTATGCGTGTTCTGGACATATCAACCCCCTAAAACAGCCTGGAAAAAAGTTCCTTCCCTTCGCGTTCCGTCTGGGCGCGGCACGCTGCGCACTCTCTCCGGTCCAGGCGGCGGCAGTGGGCGCAGCGTATTTCCTGCAGGGCCGCCGTCAAATCTTCACCCGTCACTCTTGGCATGGGGACAGCCGTATTTCTTTCGGGGGCAGCTCCGGACAAGGCCTCCCGGATTTTTGCCACCTGCGTGTCGATTCTGCCCGGATACGTTCCGGCCAGCACCATATACACCGTGGCCCGCTTCAACTCAGGGTGCGCACGGCAAAAGGCGTGGACGGACACATACGACGCAAGAATCCTCGCCCGGAGGCTGCTAACATCGCTATTCACCGCCCCCGCCTTCGGCTTTTTGCCTTTTCTCGAAAGCTCTTTCCCTGCGCTGCAGGTCAGACAACAGGGTGGAAATCTGTTCCCCGTTCTGCATCCAGACGAACAGCTCCACACCAAAGGCCCGCTTACAGCGAGTGTTCAGACTGGTCATGGAATAGCCCAGCTTGCGCCAGATAGCCAGGATTTGCCGTTTCTCGGCGGCAAAGGGCATGGAATCCGTGATCTCGATCCAGTCCGGCCTGCCATGTGCCGTCACGCGGCGGTTATGGCTCCTGGCGGGCGCGGTATAGGTCACCCCGTGGCTTTCGGCAAAAAGTTGCACCAGCCGGGACAGCTGGTGGATGGTCATGTCCTTGCGGCTTTCCACCCCGAACTCGGACCGCAGCAGAGCGCGGAAGGCCTCCTCGTCCATGTTAGGGAGCTGTTTGCGGGCGATCTCGACCTTGCGGTACAGGCCCAGGCGCATTGTGTGCTTATCCACGGCCACGACGTTGCTCCTTGGCTATGGTGACATCATCCACGGGAACAAATTGCACTTTTCCGTCCAGGCTTACCCCCACAAGCCAGATACCTTCATATCCCAGCACGGGCGGCGTTCTGGTCCAGGTCCCGTAATAGTGGGGCCAGCCGTCTACCTCCCGGCGGACGGTAACACGCGAGGGATAGGGAATATCCGGGGCCGGGGCCGGGGGCTCCAGGTTACAGAAGGCGTATTGCGCTGCAAGGCGGGCCAGACCGTCCTGGTCAAAAAAACGTGGTCTGCCGTCATCCGTATCCAGCCAGCGCCGGGCAAGGCGTACTCGATAGCAGCCTTCCGGCCCGCCGTGTAGCGGAGCCGGAGAAAGCTCCATCTTAACGCGCGTTTCCCCGGCGCGAACGCTGACGGACCCCGAAAATTTCCGTTTATCCTGTACCACGACTTATTCCTTATCGTGTTTCACCCGGTCTTGCAGTTCCGCTTTTTTCGCATTGTTGAAACGGTCCACCGTGCCGACAAGGTATCCCGTGATTCGGCGCACCCGCTCAAATTTGATACCCTCGCCGACATACACCACACCACCCCGCACTGTTTGCGGGAGTTTGGGCTTCACTTCCGTCATTCCCTCATCTCATGGCTGCTCGTCAGGCCGGGGCCGCCACACCCCGGCGACGGCCCCGCGTGGGGCCGTTTCGCTACAGAATATCCATGAATGCTCTTATGAATGCTTCCGCTTGCGGGCCGACGATGGCGTTACCATAACCGCGCAGGCGTCCCATTCTGGCGGCAATCCCATGAGCCAGCGGGAATGTGCCGGGTTCAACTGACCGCCACTTTCCATCCCGGCACAGAAGCCAGTCTGCATTTCGCCAGAAACCATCAGTCGGCAGGCTCCCACCGTTGCGACCTGCCGTGGAAGCTGGTCTGTCCTGTTCCTGCCGTCGGGCTTCGCCGTCGCCATGCCCGGCATATCCTTCCAGTCTCGCGCCGCCGGCGTTACCCAGACCGCCAGAAAAATCATATCCTCCAGTCGCCTCTTGGGGGCGAAAGTTCTTGCCGGATTGCCCGTGGAATGTCCTGTTTCTACCGTACGCGGGGTCGGCCAGCCCGATAACTCCACAGCCGTCTGCAAATTTAGCCCGCCTTCCCGATTCCCGGCACCTGTTCCTGTATGGTTGCTCCCCGTCGGCGTAGGCCACCCAGTAAAGCCGTTGTCTGATATGCGGCGCACCGAAGCCCGCAGCGCAGGTATCGACCGCCCCGCAGGCGTAGCCCGCTCCTTCCATGTCAGATGATACAAGGTCGAGCCATGCAAGGCCGTCACGACTTGCAACCTGCTCGCCAAAGACTGTGACAGGGCGGCACTGGCTGATGAGATGGAAGAACGCGGGCCACAGGTGCCGCTCGTCAGCAGTCCCTTTTCTTTTGCCTGCCGCGCTGAAAGGCTGGCAGGGACAGGAACCTGTCCATACGGGACGGTCATCCGGCCATCCTGCGCAACGCAGTGCATGGGACCAGACTCCGATTCCAGCGAAAAAATGACATTGCCTGAATCCGGCAAGGTCGGAAGGCACGACATCTTCAATGCTCCTTGTGTCAACTTCTCCCGGCGCGATATGCCCGGTTTTTATCAGCTCCCGCAGCCATGCGGCTGTAAACGGGTTTACCTCGTTATAGTAGGCGCTCATACCATTCCCCGGCTGCTCGTCAGGCCGGAGCCGCCACGCCCCGGCGACGGCCCCGCGTGGGGCCGTTTCGCATTACTTCAGGGCCTCTTTCAGCGCCGATCCGGGCACAAACACGGCCCGCCGCCCGGCCGGGATGGACACCGGTTCACCGGTACGCGGATTCCGCCCCTGACGCGCCGCCGTGGTGCGCACCTTCAGCTTACCCAGCCCTAGCAGCGGGACTTCACCGCCGCCCAGCAACTCTGCGGCGGCCACATCGCCCATCGCCGCCAGCGTGGCCTCCACCATGACGGTGGACACGTCCCTGTCGGGATGGGCCGCACGCAGGGAGTCTGCCACGGCTTTGAGAAATTCATACTTCGTCATACGTTGCTCCTTACTATGTGATGAGGTTACGGGTCACGGCCTCTACCGTCTCTCGTGGGTAGCCGCTGCGCAGCAGAATGGAGCGGGCCTCACGGGCAATGTCGGCGCTGATCCGCCTGCGCTCATGCTTTTTCCGCATTCTTCCAGTCCGTGCGTGATGCCAGTTCCGGCAAATCTTCCGGGATCGCGGAGGACCGGCAAAGAAGGACCTCCGCGAGCCGCATCCCCAGCGTCTCCAGTTCTTTCTTGGTCAGCTTGTACGCCATTCGTCTTTCTACCCGTTGTCGGGCACGTCCTCCTTGCTGATTTCAATGAAGAACGTATCGCTTTGTTGCCGCTTCAGACCGACCAGCTCCAGACGTTCATCCGGCCAGCCCATAGCTGCGTCCCTGTTGATTTCCTCCTTGACGCGGATACCCTCGGTCAGATGATACTGGTGCAGGCGCTCCAGCGTCATTTCAGCCGTCACACCGCGCAGCTGGACGATCTTCGTGCTGGCCCGGAAGCCGATGACCCCGAAGCCCATGTCCAGACTTTTGCTTTTCGCGAACAGGTCCTGCCGGTTCAGCTTGGCAAAGACCGCCACGGCGTCCGAGAGTTCCTTACGCCGGGCCTGCAGTGGTCCGGCAAGCTGGCTGGCTTTGGACTTGGCCGTATCGACAGCTTCCCGCATGTCGTTTTCGATGGTGGAGAGCTTGCGATCCAGTGCGGCCATTTCCGCCAGCGCCCCTTCGCACTGCGCACGGTCCGCTATGATGTAGGGGTCGGGCTTGATGCGGGCCATTACCGCCCCTCCCCCGCCATACCGACGGCGAGCAGCCCGGACAGCCTGATGTTTTGCGCGACAAGCCGCAGGGCAGCTTGGGGAAGAATGATTTCCATCCTCTCTGCGGACAAATCCATGTCCGCCGTAGGCAGGCCATTTTCCAGTGCCCGTGCCTGTTCGGCTGCGGCGGAAAGATTCCCGCAGCAACGCGACACCAGCGCCTTCAGGTCCTTGTCCTGGATGCGCGCCGCAGCGCCCTCAAGCACAACGCCAATGGACGTGAGTTCCTCTTCCAGCATGACTATTCCTCCGTTATCTGATTGTTTTCATTCATCGGGCGGCTGAACCGTGCCTGCAGGACATTGCAGGCCTCCAGGATGCCGTGCGCCGTTTTTTTGGCGTAAGGGTCCGCACAGAGCATGAGCCGTGCGATGGTGGCCGCCGCCGCGCGTTCTCGTGCATACGGTGTTTCCGGGTGCATGTCTGCTTTGGTAGTGCTTCTCCAGATGACGGCATTCCGCTCATCTTTTCCCGCCGGGGCAATGAATCCCTCCTCGGCCAGCCAGTTGCAGTAACGAAGCGCCCGCGTGTAGGACACGCGCGTCATCAGGGCGCATTCCGATATGGACCATCCGGGCTTTGCCTTGCGAACGAAACGCCAAAGAACTTCCGCGCATTTTGATTCACGCGGGCGACGCGCGAAGTCGTAAACAAAAAGGCCGCGTTCCACCCTTCTGACTTCCCCGTGGCGGCACATATTGTTTATGTGCTTACGGACCACATCCTGTTCCGCGACTTCTTTCAGTCCGAGAGCCTCATAAACAAGGCTGTGCGAAACTTCCTTGCCGCCTTCTCCAAGGGCCATCATGGCATTACGGACCATGTCTTTTGTGACTGTCTGCCGTGCTTCCATATCTCCTCCTACTTGCGCCGCCACGAGCGGGCGGAAAAGGCCGTGTCCAGCATCTTCTGGTCCACGGCAAAGCTCCCGGAGGCCTTGGCGGAACGCTCCAGCAAGAGGCACATGTTGCGTACCAGCCGGAAGTCGCCTTCCGTCTTCTGGGCGATCTCCGTGGACAGGCTCAACGGAAGGTCCAGACCTGCGGCCTGCTGGGCGTACAAGGCGATTTCCGCAGGGCTGACCGGGCCGAACTCCACCTCATAGGCGATGCGCGACCAGATACGGCGGCGTTCATGGAGCAGGCCGAAAATCCCTTCCTCCCCGATGAGGACAACGGGCGCACCCGTCATCTCATGGATGTCCCGCAGGTCTTCGATACGGTCGATGCGCAGGCGGTCGGCCTCGTCGATAAAGATGGGCTTGGGTTCGGCCTCCAGAAGCTGCACCACAAGCTCCTTGCAGCGGTTGCCCGTATGCCGGGGCATGTCCATGTTCTTGCCGCGCACCTCAAACAACAGGCGCTGCAGAAAAGCGGTCTGGCTCCAGCCCTGCCAGACGCGGACGTAGGCCCCGCCCCGCTGGTAGTGATAGCGGTCAGCCGCAACGCTCTTGCCGCGTCCGGCCTGCCCGTAGGCAAGGACAAACCCGGACAGCATCCTGTCCGCACCGGCCACCTCGTCCACCGCGCTGTCAAAGCGGATCATGGCGTCGGTCTCGATGATAACTTCGCGCATTGTTTTCTCCTCTAGGCTGACTGAACGGCCTGCCCGCGCTGGCGTGTGTACATGTCACGCAGCGCGTCGTAGCGCCGCTTCAGGTAGCGTTCATATTCGGGGGTGGCTTCATAGCCTTCCATCCATGCGGCATCGGCTGGCACCAGCTCCACGCCCCGCTCATATCGGGTCGAGAACAGGTAGGCGTAGCGTTCCTGCGAGTCCTTCCATCGCTTGAGGTCGGATGGCGTGTAGCCCGGAGCGGCGTCCATCGCCTTGCGGGCGGCTTCTTTGGCAGCCGCAAGAGCTGCTTCCGCTTCCGGCGTGACCACCGGGGCCTTCGGCAGGGGGATGACACGCGGTGTGGCCACACGCGGCGTCTCCGCCGTGAGGGCAGTCATGCGTGCCCGCGTTTCCGGCAGAACGACGTCCTGCAACAGGCTGCGCATGGTCGCCGCGCTGCTCTTTTCCTGCCGCTTCTTGAGTTCCAGAGCGGCGCGCAGCTCGGCTTCCTGTTCCGGGGTGCCGAGGATGGCGGCGGCCGGGTGCAGGCCATACGCGATGCCGTGGCGTTCCCGGTCCAGTGCCCGGCAGATGAAATCCCCGTCCAGCGTGTAGACAAGGACGGAATCCGGGCTGAAATGCTCGTCATACCGCACGAGTACCGGGTGACGCCGGGACGCCAGCCGTTCATGCCAGAACAGGCGGCCATTGAGCCGGAAACCGTCCTTCGTGATGGTGCGGACCTCTTTCTGCATCATGAGCAGGGTCAGACGCTGCTCGTCCTGGGGGGAAAGTCCCTCACCGCGTCCGTCCTGAAAGACCTGCGCGGGCGTCTTGCCATGCAGGTGGGTACGGAGCTGCGGCCTGTTCTCGTACTCGGCGAACCAGCGGGCGACCTGCGCATGGGTCTCTTCCAGCGTCAGGGGACGGCCGCCGAGCTTGTCATACAGGCGACGGTGCAGCTCCTCCCCGCGCTTCATGCGTGCGGGCTTGTGGGCAATATCGTTGCCCGTGTACGAAGGCATCCACACTTCCAGTTCGTGCATGGTGCCGAAAAAGCGTTCAATGGGCTTGGACTGGCCGTGATACGGCCACGCATGGATGACCTCGCAACCTAGGTCGCGGTACAGGCCAAGGAAACCGGCCTGTTCAAAGTCAGGACAGCCCTTGAAAAACTTGGCGCGGAAGGCCCGGCCGTTGTCCAGATAGACGACACGGGGGAACTTCCCCAGCATGATGCAGGTCCGACGGAACGCGGCGGAAATGCTGGCCGTGTTTTCCGTGGGCATGATCTCCCAGCCCAGCGGGTGATTGCTGGCACCGTCGTAGAACAACACGAGGGTCATGCGTTTGGCCTTCCCCGTTTCAGGGTTCAGCGTCTCGAAATTGAGCGTATGGCCGTCGGCGATGACGACATCCCCCACACCGACAAGGCTCCAGTCGCGCAGCAGGGAGATGGCGCACTTGTCGTTCCATGCCTTTTTTCCTTCCCGGAACAGCGTCCACTCGTCGAAGCACTCCGACGTGTACCGGGTCACGAAACGGCGGATCGTCGGCTCGGAGGGGATATACAGCCCCTCGGCCATGAACTTTTTCTGCACTTCCCGGACGCACTGGCTGACGTTGGGCGCGTTGGGGTTGAGGATATGGCCGAGAATGACCATCTGGTGGCGCTCGGTCAGCGCGGTGCGCCCACGGTGGGCGACGCCGCGCTTGTCCGCCAGAGCCAGCACACTGCCTGCACGTTCCTGCTCCAGCTTCCACCGTTCCAGCGTCTGCCATGACACCGGCCCGACTTCCTCAAGGAGCTTGGGCCATGCCCCCGCCTTGTAGGCGGTGACGAAGGCATCCTTTTGTGCTCTGGTGGCACCGAACTTGCGCTGCCAGGCGAGGTACTGGCGGACGAGGTCCGCCTTGGCCAGAGCCTTGTAACGACGGCTATCGTCCATGATGGCCGTGGTCGTGGTCATAGGAAGGACAGAGCGGCGTTCGGAGCATACAGCGGCGGCGTGCTTTTCCTCTGCCGTGCGTATGGCCAGCCGCGTTTCTTCCGGCATGGAAGCAACAAGCCACTCCTTGCCACCGCCACGACCGGCACGCTTGCGGAACTGCCAAGCCTCACGCTCGGCCCGGAGGAATACGCTACGTGTCGTCGAGTAGCAGAGGGCCTCGGCAAGTTCTCTCGTCGTATATGCTTCCTTGAGCGCCATACTTCCCCCTAAGCCGCATTTTCCGTGCGACGGGGATCGAACAGCAGGCGTTCGGGGACGCCAAGGGTCCGCAGGGCGTTCAAGACACGGGGGCTATGCCGGTAGCCGTTCATCGTTGCGGATACCGTTTGCCGCGTGACCCCTGCCACCACCGCGACGTCTACAAAATTCTTGCCCTTACTATCGAGGATGCGCTGGATTTCACGCTTGGAATCAGCGCGCCTCCGTCCGTAAGGCTGCAACTTGCTCATGGATTCCCTCCAGCCGGGTTGAATACTGACATTGCGAAAACGGGAGCGGCCTGCTATGGCTTACTTGTCGCGTAACTTGTCAACCGCCCGTGGTTTTATTTAGGCCATTTTAGACCGAGCAGTCAATGAAAAACCGGTATAAAGTTTAGAAAAAGGCAATTTTTTGCTTTTTCTAATTAAAATCAATGTGTTATGGTAAAAAATCCGGTATAATGTTCGGTATAAACTTCGGGCGAAGGAAGTTTATACTATGAAGGACCTTGCCTCACGGCTGAAGATCGTGCGTGGGAAGCGTAGCGCGAAGGAATTTGCTGCGCTGATGGGCTGTAGCATGCAAACGATATACCGCTATGAGTGGGGGGACCGCGTTCCCGATGAACGTTTTCTTCAAGAGCTGGCAGAAAAAACTGGGACATCCCTAGACTGGCTTAAAGGAGATGTTTTAGACCGCGTTATACCGGAAGAATCCCCCCTTCCCAAAAAAGCCTCTCTTTCGGCGAAGCAATACCGCATGGATCTGGAAGCTCGTTTGGAAAAAACGGAGCTAAGGGTGGAATCCTTGGAGAACGAGCGTAGGGAGCTGGCCGCAGAAAATCGCAGGCTCTATCAGGAGAAGGAAGACGTGCTGCGAGAAAATGGTCTGCTGCGGGAAAAGATCGCGCGCCTGGAAGGAGAACTCGGCAGAGGTCCTTCTCATTTTGACGAGCATCGCAATACCCGCCCCAGTGAAAACGGCCCCCTCCGTCCTAGGGTGTGATCGCTTCCTGCTAGCTGGCGAAGCTACTAATCAAAAAAAAGGCCACGGATGTGTCAAAATCGACACTCCGTGGCCTTTTTCCATTCTCATCTTGCGTGACGCTCGCGCCCCAAAACGCCGCGCCATTCTCAAACCTTTCTGCGACGCCATTTGGGGGCCTGGTCAAGCGTCAAACCCCCGTCAGTCAAGGGAAAGTCAACCATTTGTCAGGCTTCCTCCGCTCTATTCCCCATTCTCATCTATCGTGACCCCCTATACCCGCTATCCCGACCTGTTGCGTTATTCCTGACGGTTCCTGCCGTTATGCATCCGTACACACAAGGATGCCAGGGCCTGTGTACCATCCTCTGTCAACACAGGTCCAATATCCTCGTAATCCAGTGAAGACGTAACCTCACAAAAGGCAACTGCCCCGCACAGCTCCTCCGCCGCATATTTCTTACAGTCGTCACTGCAGTCCTTTATTTTCAAGCGCATATTTTTCAAGGTGACTTCCCTGGAGCCCCCGTTTGCCGCCACAAGACAGGTGAACACGGCACAGGTCAACGGCCCGCCCTTTCCTGTTCCTAAAACGCTGAGCAAGCCCTCAAGTCTGGCGGCATCATGCTTGAACCCCTCTGGGGTCCATATTTTTTTGAACTCCAGGGCATATTGGACTTTTGACGCATTACTGTAAAAAGCAAGGTCTACTCTATTAGTATATTTCATTTCATCCGGGATGGCGTCTTCTTCAGAGGGGAATCTCCTGGCATCATTGTACATTTCAGCAAAAGAAAGCTCCAGGAACGCATAGGCGGGCCTGTCCTCCTGCTCCATGATAAAACGGGCGACGTTCCCCACCATGAAGTTCTCCACACCGTATGCGGTGAGCCACCAGCCCCCAGTCCAACTCATATAAAGCTCATTCGTCTTTTTGATGCCCAAATGGATATTTTTAATGAGGGTACTCTGATTCATACAAGCCTCCAGCAAAGATGGGGAACAAGTTCACACAAGTATATCTCCACAACAGAAGCAGTTCAATACTATATCGTTATTATTTTCGAGATGTAACCTGTGATGATTAAAATCATTTCATCTTTCTTATTTCTCTTGCCATGGCTTTGCTCAGCCTTTATGCTTCACTCATAAAATAATCTGCATTTACTGCTCGCCAAAGTTTTCCCTCGTACTCCTTTCTCCCCCCATTCAGGCCATAGACGCCAAACTCACCGGCATGTTCAAGCGGTTTCACAAATAGCGAGAACCACCGTTGTCCGCGGGAAACGACGTTTTGGCCAATTCTGAAGAGCAGATAGACTGAGCATATACAACCCGGGCAAAAACCGAACAGCTCAGAAGATGACCGAAGAGCGGCTTTCGTACTAACGTCAGAAGGACCTCGATATACTTATGGCTCAGTACCGGCGGCGTGGCCACCAGCAAATGGCCACGCTGCCGCACGCCTGCCTGTCGAGCAGCCTGACTTTCAAAAGTCCCCGTTTTCACTCAAAACACAAACAAAAGCAGTCCAAGACGCACTCCTTTTCCGTTTTTTATGCTCCTCCCCCTCCACTCCCCCCTCGTCATCTCCGCCAGCCGGGCCACGGACATCCCCGCCTTCCACGGGGAGTGGTTCATGGCCCGGCTGCGGGCGGGCTTTTGCCGTCGGCGCAATCCCTTCAATAGTCGTCAGGAGAGCCTCATCTCCTTTGCGCGTACGCGCGTCTTCGTCTTCTGGAGCAAGCATCCCTCGCCCTTCCTGCCGCATCTGGCGGAGATCGCGGCCACAGGACGGCAATTCTACTTCCAGTACACCCTCAATACCTACGAGGCCGAGGGGCTGGAGCCCGGCCTGCCCTCCCTGTGCCGCCGTCTGGAGACGTTCAAGCGGCTGGCGGACACCATCGGCCCGCAACGGGTCATCTGGCGTTGCGATCCCCTCATCGTGGGCGGCGGCCTGAGTACGGATACCCTGCTGGAACGTATCGACCGGCTGGGGCGGGAGCTTTCCCCCTACACGGAAAAGCTCGTCTTCAGCTTCGTGGACATGTACCGCAAGACCGCCGCTGCCCTGCAAAGGCTCGATCCGGCCTACCGCGCGCCCACGGTGGACGAGATGCGGGAGCTGGCCCGGGGCATCGCGACCCTGAACTCCGGCTGGCCGCACCGGCTGGAGCTGGCCACCTGCGCCGAAGGCATCGACCTGAGTGCCCTGGGCATCCATAAAAACAAATGTATCGACGATGTCCTCATCCGCCGCCTGTGCCCGCAGGATGCGCTGGTGCAGGCCGAGCTGGCACCCCGCCGGCAGCTCTCCCTCCTGCCCGGCATGGAGACGGCCGCCAGCGCGTCCAAGGATACGGGCCAGCGCACGGCCTGCGGCTGCATCCCCAGCAAGGACATCGGCGCCTATGACAGCTGCCCGCACTTCTGCGTCTATTGCTACGCCAACTGTTCGGAGCAGGCGGTGCGCGCCAACCTTCTGCGCTGCCGCCAGCAGCAGCCCGAAATGCGGGAATGTCTGCTGCCGTAGAGTGGTGTGCTCCGTGAGTCCGCAGGGGCATCCATCTGTCATGAACGATTTTGCGGGGTATTTATTTAGCAAAAACTACAAAAAACTCTCCCCGCACTTGCCTTGTCCGCAAAGAGCATTTGAATTTTTTTGCCCCCTGGCCTACACATCATCCCAGACAACCAAGCAAAGGAATGCCCATGCCGACGAACCGTACCTCTGATGCCGCAGCGCGCGGCAAAGGCCGCCCGCGTGCCTTCGATCGGGGCCTGGCCCTGCACCGTGCGCTGGAGGTCTTTTGGCAGCAGGGCTACGCCCCGGCCTCTGTGGCATCCCTGTGCAAGGCCATGAAGATCAATCCCCCCAGCCTCTACGCCACGTTCGGCAACAAGGCCACGCTCTTTCTGGAAGCCCTGCGCCATTATGAGCAGACCTACTGGGAGGCCCCGGCCCAACGCTTTCTGGCCGCTCCCGACATCTATGCGGCGGTCGAGGATTTTTTCCAGGAAGCCGCACAGATCCTGCTTTCGCCGGAAACGCCCTGCGGCTGCATGGTGGTCCTGGCGGCCGTGAACATCGCGGCGGACGAGAAAGAGATCATCGAGACCGTCCGCCAGCTCCGCCTGGCCACCAAGCAGATGTTTGCCGAAAGGCTCCGCCGGGCCATACGCGACAAGCAAATCCCCCCGGATACCGATGTCCCGGCCCTGGCCGGTGCGCTGAACACCCTGCTCGAAGGCCTGTCCCTGCAGGCCCGGGACGGGCTCTTCCAGTCCGAGCTCAAAGCCATCGCGGCCCACGCTGTCCGCATGCTGCCGCCGCGCCTCCCATAGGCCCGCCAGACCTGCTCCTTCTTCCCGCTGTCCGTACGTCTTAGTCCTGTTGTCACTTTTCCTGCCGGCTATCCCTGGGCAGCAGGTGCGACAAGGGTATTGACATTTTCTTAGTGATTACTACAAAAATACGCATACGGACACGACAGCGATCATCCGTCCGCCGAAAGAAAACAAAGGCATGACCGCCCCTTCCTCGCCAGCAAGCCCGGACAGCGACTCCAGCCACGGCAGACGCCAAAGGCACGGTCCGGCCTGCCCCGACAGGATACGCGCAGAGCCATGCCCACCATCAGTACAACCACAGTGCCGCCTATGCGGCACAGGAGGGAACACCATGAGCAAGAAAATCCTCATTCTCAACGGAAGTCCCCGCAGCAAGGGCAATACGGCCATGCTGTGTGATGCTTTGAACGCCGGTGCCCGGAGCGCGGGCCATCAGGTGACCCGGTTCGACCTCCACAAGCTGGATATCCACGGCTGTCTGGGCTGTGTGAAGGGCGGTAAGGACCCCGCAAGCCCCTGCGTGCAAAAGGACGATATGGGGCTCATCTACCCCGCCTACCGGGAAGCCGATATCGTCGTGCTGGCATCGCCCATGTATTACTGGGGCTTTTCCGGCCAGCTGAAAACGGCTTTTGACCGCCTTTTTGCCGTGGCCGAATGCTTCCCCGGCTATACCAATCCGCACAAAGAGTGCGCGCTCATCATGGCGGCCGAAGGCAACAGCGCTGACAACTGGAAACCGGTGCTGGATTACTACCACGCGCTTCTGGGCTTCCTTGGCTGGCAAGATCGCGGACAGGTCCTGGCCGGAGGTGTGTTCGAAGCCGGTGCCGTAGCCGGGCAGCCTGTTCTGGATCAGGCGTTCCGCTTTGGGGCCTCACTGTAGACCTGGCCCGGACAGTCCCGCTTTTTCCGTGACGCCGTACCCGCTGCGGCGTCACGGCCGTTTATCCCGCACATGCGTACCTCGCGCCTGCCCCGGTACGACATCCCGAACCATACTGTCCATCCGGCGCACAAATCCGGTGGCACCGCCGCCAGCGCCTCCTCTTCCATAGGCTCACGGCACGCTGCCGCATATCTTCCGTCAGCATGCCCCCAATTGCTGCCAGCGTGCCTGCCTGTCCCCATCGGGCAAGGCACTTCTTCCCAAGCAGATCCTGTACGGCTGGCGGTGCCTCCCAAGGCCTGCACTTCTCCTCTTGCACAGCACGCCGATTTTCTGCATTCTTGTCGCGATTTTCCCGACCTTTCTGACTGCTGTTCAGCAGGATATCCCATGGAAACGATTCGCTGGAACATGAGCCCCGCAGAGATCGAGCAGGAGAGCTTCCGCCGCATCGAAGCCGAATGCGACCTGCACCGTACCCTGTCCGCCCCGCACTGGCGCGTGGCACGCCGCCTTATCCACACCACGGCGGACATGCACATCGCGGATACCCTTGTCTTCCGCCACGATCCGGTGACCGCCGGACTGGCCGCCCTGCGCCGCAAGGCCCCCATATTCTGTGATTCCCAGATGCTGCGCTCCGGCCTGTCCCTGCCCAAACTGCGTACGCTCCATCCGGGCTACGGGCCTGAAGACCTGCACTGTTACATCACGGATCCCGATGTGGTGGAGCGGGCCCGCGCCGAAGGCCATACCCGCGCTCTGTGCAGCGCCGAAAAAGCCCGTCCCCTGCTGGATGGCGGCATCGTGCTCATCGGCAACGCCCCCCTGGCCCTGGCCCGCATCGCCCGCTATATCCTTGAAGAAGACGTCCGCCCGGCCCTGGTGGTGGGCATGCCCGTGGGCTTCGTCAACGTGGTGGAATCCAAGGAGCTCCTGGGCCGCTGCCCTGTGCCCCAGATCGTGCTGGAAGGCCGTCGCGGCGGCAGCGCCCTTGCCGTCACCACTCTGCACGCCGTCATGGAGAGCGCCTAGACCGCCATGGGCCGCAAAGACCACACGTCCCTGCGCTGGGGCTATTCCACCGGCGCCTGTACCGCCGCGCTAGCCGTGGCCTGCTGGCAGTCCCTGCGGACGGGCACACCACCGGCCGTGGTGCCCGTGCTGTTCGGCGACGGCAAGGAACGCCTCCTGCCCCTGCGGCCGCCCGCTCCGGGCCGCATGGCCGAGATGGTCAAGGACGGCGGCGACGATCCCGACTGCACGCATGGTGCGGTGCTCTTTGCCCGACTTTCCGCCTGCTCGCCCGAAGATGCCCGGCCGGAAGACCATCGCCTCGACGCAGGCGCAGCGGTGCTCATTTTGCGTGCCGTGGAAGGTATCGGCCGCTGCACCCGGCAGGGCCTGGACTGCCCGCCCGGCAAATGGGCCGTCACCGGCGGCCCCCGGCGCCTGCTGGCCGCAAACCTTGCCCGTGCGGGCATGACCGACGGCTGCTGGCTGCTGGAACTTGGCGTGGAGAACGGCGCGGAGCTGGCCCGCCACACCCTCAATCCCCGGTTGGGCGTGGAGGGCGGCATCTCCATCCTGGGCAGCACGGGTCTGGTGCGGCCTTACAGCCACGCCGCCTATGTGGAGACCGTGCGCCTGTGCGTACGGGCCCGGCAACGCAGCGGCGGCCGCGAGATGGTCTTCTGTACCGGCGGGCGCACCCAGGCGGGAGCCCGCCGCCAGCTGCCCCACTGGCCGGAAAGCGCCTTCGTCTGCATCGGGGATTTCATCGCCGACAGTCTGGGCATCGCCGCCCGTCACCGGATGCAGGAGGTTGTCGTGGCCTGCATGGCGGGCAAGCTCTGCAAGTATGCCGCGGGCTTCGCCAACACCCACGCCCATCAGGTGGAACAGGACATGGCCCTGCTGCGCCGTCAGGTGCAGGCCTGCCTGCCCGGAGAGACCGCCCTGCACGAGGCCCTGCATCACAGTGCGTCCGTGCGCGAGGCCCTGCTCTCCATCCCCAAAGCCGGGCGCCAGCCCGTGCTGCATGGGCTGGCCCGGGCGGCCCTGGAACACTTTTCCCGCCGGGCTTCCGGCGTGCCGTCCCTGCATCTGCTGGTCTTCGACTTTGACGGCACCTTCCTGTTCAAGGAAAGCCTGCGGCACGCTCCCGGCACGGTGGCGGCCCCTCTGCCGTCCCCGGACGACGGCACGACCGACAGCCCGGAAGACACTTCTTCTGACGGACAGGCCCCGGACATCGGCCTGCGCTATTTCATCGACAGGCCCTGACCGCCCTGCGGCCGGAGCCCCTTACCTCTCCCTGTGAGTTTGCCCATGAACATGCCCTTTGTGGAAATCGTCGGCGCCGGTCCCGGTGCGGAAGACCTCATCACCGTGCGCGGCCTGCGGGCCCTGCAGCAAGCCGATCTGGTGGTCTATGCCGGTTCGCTGGTGGCTCCTGCCCTGCTGCGCCACTGCCGCCCGGACTGCCTTTGCCGGGACAGTGCCTCCATGGATCTGGCGGAACAGGTGGCCGTCATGAGCGAGGCCGCGCTGGCGGGCAAGCGCGTGGTGCGCCTGCACACCGGTGATCCCGCCCTTTACGGCGCCATCGACGAACAGATCCGGGGGCTGGCCCAACGGGGCATCACCGTGCGCATCACCCCCGGCGTGAGCAGCGTGTTCGCCGCCGCCGCGGCCCTGGGCTGCGAACTGACCGGCCCGGAAACGGCCCAGAGCGTCGTCCTGACCCGCACGCCCGGCCGCACGCCCATGCCTGCTGGCGAGCAGGCCGCCGCTTTTGCCCGCACGGGGGCCACGCTGGCCTTTTTCCTCAGTACGGGCAAAGTGGCCGATCTGATGGCGGAACTGCAGGATGCGGGCGGTCTTGCGCCGGATACGCCCGCCGCGGCCGTCTACCGCGCCTCCTGGCCTGACGAGCAGGTCGTGCGCGGCACGGTGGCCGATCTGGCCCGCAAGGTGGAAGAAGCTGGCTTCCGGCGGCAGTCCCTTATTTTGGTGGGCCGTGCCCTGGCTGCTTCCGCAACGGTCTCGCGCCTGTACGACGGCTCTTTTTCCCACGGCTACCGCAACAGCCTGCCCGACGAGGCCTTCCACGGCACCTGCGCCCTCTATGCCGCCAGCCCGGCGGGACTGGCCCAGGCGCGTACGCTGGCCGCCGCACTGACACAGGGCGACGCCCCCGCTCCCGTGATCTTCGCCGCCTGCCCGGCCGATGACCAGCAGCCCGCCCCGCAGCCCGTGGCCGACATGGCCGCTGCCCTGGCTGATGCCCTGCCCCGCTTCGATGCCCACATCATCCTGGGCACGCCCCGTCAGGTCTTGCCCCTGCTGCCCGCCGCCACCGGGGACGCTGCCGTCATCTGCTGCGCCGAGAGCGGCCGCCATGCCGTCTGCCTGCTGGACGGCCCGGATCATGCCGGTGACCGTCTGACCCGGCGCGTGGCCCGCATCACCGGCGGGCTGGCCATCACCGGCCCGACTGAAGCGGAGAAAGAAAACGACACGCCTGCTGCGGTCTCTCCGGCAGCTGCCACGGCATCCGCGGTCCCCTCGTCCCCGCACGGCGAGGTGCTGGTGGTGGGCCTGGGCTCCGGCGACCCCGCCCAGCTCACGCCCGAAGTGGATGCGGCCCTGCGCCGCTGCGATACTGTGGCCGGGTACAGCAAATATGTGGATTTCATCCGCGACCGCATCCACGGCAAGCGCCTCATCGAGACCGGCATGAAGGGCGAGGTGGAACGCTGCCGCGACGCCCTGGCCGCTGCCGCTGCCGGGGCCACGGTCTGCATGGTCTGCTCCGGTGACCCGGGCATTTTGGCCATGGCCGGGCTGCTGTTCGAGCTGCGCGCCCGCGAACAGGCCTTCCGCGACCTGCCCATCCGGGTGCTGCCCGGCATCACGGCTGCCAGCACGGCCGCCGCGGCGCTGGGGGCCCCCCTGCAGAACGGTTTTTCGCTGGTCAGCCTCTCCGACCTGCTGGTGCCCGCTGACGAAGTACGCCGCAACCTGCGGGCCGTGGCGCAGTCGGCCCTGCCCGTGACCCTGTACAATCCTGCCGGGCGCAAGCGCCGCCGGCTGCTGGCCGAGGCCCTGGACATCTTCCGCGAGGCCCGCGGCGGTGACATCCTCTGCGCCTTTGTGCGCCATGCCGGTCGCCCGGAAGAGACGCGCTGGATCGGCCGTCTGGCCGACCTGCCCGCCGATGACGTGGATATGTCCACGCTGGTGCTCATCGGCAGCGCACGCACGGTCACGGATCGGGGCGCGCTGTTCGAAGCCCGCGGCTATGCGGAAAAATATCTGGACAAGGACGCCCCCGCGTCCACCGCGGACGGTCGCTGATGCGGGACTTCCACGCCTTTTGTCTGGCCGCTCCCCGCTCCGGCGAGGGCAAGACCGCCGTGGCCGTGGCCCTGATGCGGGCCCTTGTCCGCCGGGGCCTTGCCGTGCAGGGCTGCAAATGCGGGCCGGATTACATCGACCCCACCTTCCATGCGCTGGCTACCGGTCGCCCGGCCTGCAATCTGGATACCTGGATGATGGGCGAGGCCGGTGTGCGCGCCCAGTGGCGGGCCGCCGTGCAGGGAGCCGACGCCGCTGTCTGCGAGGGTGTCATGGGCCTGCTGGACGGCCGCTCCCCGGACGACCTTTCCGGCAGCACGCTGGATTGTGCCCGTGTGTTGCACCTGCCCGTGCTGCTGGTGGTCAACGTGCGGGGCATGGCCGCCTCGCTGACGGCGCTGGTGGAAGGTTTCCAGCAACAGGCGGCACGTCATGGCGTCCGGCTGGCGGGCGTCATCGCCAACAATGCCGGCAGCCCGCGCCATGCGGATATTCTGCGTCAGGCGCTGGAAAAGGCCGGGCTGCCGCCCCTGCTGGGCGCCCTGCCCCGCCACGAGGCCTGCCGCATCCCCGAACGGCAGCTGGGCCTGCTGCCCGCGGCTGAAAGCGACTGCGATACGGTGTGGACGGATCGTCTGGCGGAACTGGCGGAAAATCATGTGGATCTGGACCGCCTGCTGGCTCTGACGCGCCGGCCCCGGCCGCTGGGGCCGCCCCTGCCCGCCCCCGGACAGCGGCAGCGGCGACTGGCTGTGGCCCGGGACGAGGCGTTTTGCTTTTATTACCGCGCCAACGAGGACGCCCTGCGCGCCCGCGGCTGGGAGATCGTCCCCTTCTCGCCCCTGCGGGATACGGCCCTGCCGCCGCAGCCGGACGCCCTGTATCTGGGCGGCGGCTACCCGGAAGCCTTCGCCGCCCAACTGTCCGCTAATACGGCCATGCGTAGCGCCATCAGGGACTTCGCCGCCGCGGGCGGCGAGATCTACGCCGAGTGCGGCGGCTACATGTATCTGTGTGCCGGACTGGAAGCCGCCGCCGAGGGGCACGGTCTGGATGGAGAGCGCCGCGTCTGGCCCATGTGCGGCGTGCTGGAGGCCACGGCCCGCATGGGGCAGGGCCTGCGCTCGCTGGGCTACCGCGATGTCCGCTTCACGGGGGGCGCGCCCCTGGGCCTGCCCCTGGAGACCTGCCGGGGCCACGAGTTCCACTGGTCGCACATCGAGCTGCACCGGCCTTATGCGCCCCTCTATGACGTCACGGACCGTACGGGTACCCGCCCCGAAGGCGTGCATCACGGCAATGTGCGGGCGGGCTATGTGCATCTTTACTGGGGCGGTCTGGCCGATGCCGCCGCTGGCGGGAATATGGACATGGAGACGGCCCCTGCCGCTCCTGCCCCCCACAGTCCTGCCGGGCAGGTGATCCTGCTCAACGGCCCCTCCAGTGCGGGCAAGAGCACCCTGGCCCGCGCCCTGCAGGAAAAGCTGCTGGCCGACCACGGCCGCCACAGCATCATCCTGTCCATGGACGATCTTCTGCGGGCCTGTCCCGGACGGCCGGGAGCCCTGCTGCAGGGCATGGCCGCCACGGGCCTGCCCCTGACCGCCATCCTGCATGCGGCCACGGCCGAAGCCGCGCACGCCGGGGCATGGGTCATCGTGGACCATGTGCTGGGTGAGCGCCCGGACTGGATAGATGACCTGTGGCGGCGCCTGCGGGGTATCCCCGTCCTGCCCGTGCAGGTCTGCTGCGAACTGGCCGAACTGGAACGCCGGGAAAAGGGCCGTACCGACCGCACGCCGGACTGGGCCCATGCCGCTCGGCAGGCGCGGGACATCCACGCGCCCCTGCCCGGCGAGCTGCGTATCGATACCAGCCACACCAGCCCGGAACACTGCGCGGCCCGCATCCTTTCCGTCCTTGCCCTTCACGGCAAGGCCATGCCGTCACCGACCCTTGAGGAGGACTCCCATGAAGCCTGAGGCACACGGCGGCGACCGGCTGCGCATGGCCACACTGGCCGGGCGCGCCCCTGACAGCCTGCTGGATTTCAGCGTCAACGTCCGTCCCGAAGGCGCGCCGGAATTCCTGCGTCTGGCGCTTTGTCGCGCCCTGGACCATATCTCGGCCTATCCTTCCCCCCATGCGGAAGAGGCCATGGAGGCCGCCGCCCGCGTCTACGGCCTGCCTGCGGACTGCTTCGTGTTCGGTAACGGCACCAACGAGCTCATCCACCTGCTGGCCCGTGTCCTCAAGGAAGACGGCACTCCCTGCGCGGCCGTGATCGAACCGGCCTTCAGCGAATACGCCCTGGCCTGCGGACTGGCCGGGCTGGAGGTGCGCCATTCGGACTGCGGCGTGCGCCGCGACGGGGACAGCGACGAAGACATGCTCCGGCAGATGCTCTCCCTGCTGGCGGACGTCCCGGCCCGGGCAGCCGTCTGGCTGGCCAATCCGGGCAACCCTTCCGGATCTTTCCTGCCGCCCACTTCCTGCCGCCGCCTGCTGGAGGCCCGCCCCGACCTGCTCTGGATCATCGACGAAGCCTTTGCCGCCTATGCGGGCCCCGACGACGTCTCTTCCCTCATCACGCAGCTGCCGGACAATGCCGTGCTGCTGCGCTCCCTGACCAAGTTCCATGCCGTGCCCGGCGTGCGCCTGGGCTATATGGTCACGCGGGCGGAACGGGCACGGCGATGGCGCAGACAGCTGCCCGCCTGGAGCGTCAATGCCTTTGCCCTGGCCGCCGCACAGGCCGTGCTGGCGGATACCTCGGACTTTGCCGACCGGACACGGGACGAGAACAGCCGCCGCCGCGAACATCTGTGCGCCTGCCTGCGCGGCGTGCCCGGCATCACGGTCTTCCCCTCGCTGGCCAACTATGTGCTGTTCCGCTGCGAACAGGCCCCGGCGGACCTGTATGCCCGCCTGCTGCGGGAATACGGCATCGCCGTGCGCGACTGCTCCAATTATCGCGGCATGGAAGACGGCAGCTGGTTCCGGGCCGCCGTACGGCTGGAAGAAGACCATCAGCGGCTGGCCGACGCCCTGCGCGGCATCCTGCACCCGTCCGTGCCCGTGCCGCCGCGCCCGCGCTCCCGGCGTCCCGCCCTCATGCTGCAGGGCACGTCCTCCGATGCGGGCAAAAGCATCCTGGCCGCCGCCTTCTGCCGCATCCTGCGTCAGGATGGCTACGACGTGGCTCCGTTCAAGGCCCAGAACATGTCCCTCAACTCCGGGGTGACCGCCCTTGGCGAAGAGATGGGGCGCGCCCAGATCGTCCAGGCCCAGGCGGCCCGCATCGATCCCGAGGCCCTCATGAATCCCGTGCTGCTCAAACCGCATTCGGAGACCGGGTCACAGGTCATCGTCCTGGGCAAACCCGTGGGGCACATGCAGGCCCGCGAATATTTCCGCTACAAGGCCGGGCTCTGGCAGACCGTGCGCGACGCCTACGACACGCTGGCCGACCGGCACGAGGTCATGGTCCTGGAAGGGGCAGGCAGTCCCGGCGAGGTGAACCTCAAGCAGCACGACATCGTCAACATGCGCATGGCCGCCTACGCTCAGGCCTCGGTGCTGCTGGTGGGCGACATCGACCGCGGCGGGGTCTATGCCTCGCTGCTGGGCACATGGATGACTCTGGAACAGCAGGAGCGCTCCCTACTGGCGGGCTGGCTCGTCAACAAGTTCCGGGGCGACGCTTCCTTTCTGGAACCGGCCCATGCCTATGTGCGGCAGGCCACCGGCATCCCGGTGCTGGGCGTCATCCCCTGGCTGCGCGACATCAATATCCCGGATGAAGACATGGCGGGCTTCCCCTGGTCGCAGGCGGCGGACACCACACCGCCCCCGCCCGGCATCCTCGACATCGCCGTGGTCATGCCCCGGCATGTGTCCAACTTCACCGATATGACGCCTCTGGCCGCCGAACCGGACGTGCGCCTGCGGGCCGTGCGCCGGGCCGAAGACTGGGGGCAGCCTCATGTGGTCATCCTGCCCGGTACCAAGAGCGTGGCCGCCGACCTGGCCGCGCTGCGGGCCGACGGTCTGGCCGAGCTCATCTGCCGCCATGCCGCCCGGGACGGCTGGCTGCTGGGCATCTGCGGCGGGCTCCAGATGCTGGGGCGCGCCATCCTCGATCCGCTGGGGCTGGAGTCCGCCGCGCCTTCCGTGCCCGGCCTCGGGCTCATGGATCTGGAATCCACCTTTGCTGCGGACAAGACGCTGGTCAGCGTGCGCCGGGCCGCCACGCCGCTGCCGGTCATGACCGGCGGTTACGAGATCCATCACGGCCATACCAGCCACGGCCCGTCGGCCCTGCCCCTTTTCGTGCGCGAGGGCCAAGGCGCTCCGGAAGAACGCATCTGCGGCTATGTGAGCGGCCGTCGCTGGGCCACTTATCTGCACGGTCTGTTCGATGACGACGCCTTCCGCCGTGCCTGGCTCGATCATGTGCGGCAGGACGTGGGCCTGGCACCGCAGGGCCGCCAGCTGGTGCGCTGCGATCTGGAAGCCTCGCTGGACCGCCTGGCCGACGTGGTGCGCCAGAATGTGGACATGAAGGCCATTTACAAGCGTCTGGGGCTGTGAGGAGCTACGGCCCAGCCGTAATACGGGACGACGGCCCGGCAGATGCAGCTGCCGTCATCCCCGCAACAGCGCCCCGCCGCGAGGATGTTTTGCCGTTGCGCGCCCCGGGCGTTCAACTGGCTGAAGACCATAAAAAAGCCGCCCTTTGCGGGCGGCTTTTTTGCAATCCCTGTCAGGACAGCAGGGCGGCGAACTGTTCCACCGGGAGCGGCCGGCTGAGCAGATAGCCCTGGGCCCTGGGACAGCCCAGTTTGCGCAGGACAGCCAGCTGCTCCTCGGTCTCCACGCCCTCGGCAACGGTACGGATGCCCATATCCTCCGCAGCCTCGATGACCAGACGCAGCAGACGCTGCCGTTTGTCGCTGCCGCACAGGTCATCCATCAGGCTCTTGTCCAGCTTGAGCTCATCGAAGCCCAGACGCGCCAGGGTCATGAGATTGGCATAGGCCACACCAAAATCGTCGATGGCCACCCGGAAGCCTTTGGCCCGGATGCTGTCCACGACCTTCTGGAACGTACGGTAATCCTCCGTACTGGCCGTTTCCGTGATCTCCACCTGCAACAGTTCGGCCGGGATGTCGAACTTCTGCCTGATCTCCTCCAGCCTGTCGGCCACTTCAGGAAAGGCCAGCGTCGTACGGGAAAAATTCACGGCCATGGGCACCAGCGGCCGCCCCTCGTCCCGCCAGCGTTTCAGGCAGGCGCAGACCTTGCCGAACACATGCAGGTCCACCTGCGGCATGGCGTACAGGGATTCCAGCAGGGGGATGAATTGCGTGGGCGGGATGACCTTGCCCTCGCTTATCAGGCGCAGCAGGATCTCGCCGCCGACCACCGCGCCATCCGCCACCCGGAACTGGGGCTGGCAATACAGGGTAAAGCTGTCCGAGACCAGCAGCTCTTCCAGACGGCCGGGCCGGGCCAGGTCGAGGACATCGTCCAGCCCGCTCCGGTAACGACCGCTCTGGGGCGACGAACGGTAAAAATCCCGCTTGGCGGCAAACATCCGGGCATCGGCGGCGATCAGGCCTTCGCCTATATCGTCTTCGCGGCGCACCCAGGCGCAGCCTACAGAGGCGGTAAAGCCCAGCGTCCCGGCAAACAGGGAACGCACCCGCTCCACATCCCTGCGGAACTCCCATTCGTCCCCTCCCTGCCACAGCAGGACAAATTCGTCACCGCCCATGCGGTATACGGCCGTATCCGGCAGGAGCTCATGGACCGAACGGCTCACCGCCGCCAGGACGGCGTCCCCGCCGCTGTAGCCGTCGCCGTCATTGATGTCCTTGAGGCCGTTGATGTCCAAGAAGATGACGCCGATGTCGGCATCCCGCTTCTGCACGTCGCGCTGGAAAGCATTGCGGTTGAACACCCCGGTCAGCTGGTCGTGGTAGCTGAGGAAATGCAGCTCGTTCAGCGAATCCCGCCGCCACAGGGAGGAGCTGAGGAAAAACTTCATGGACGACAGCAGCACCCGGGAAGAATCGATACGCTCGGGATCCAGGTTGTCCACGCCCACGAAACCGCGCAGGCTCTTGCCGTTCCAGAGCGGGAACACCAGCAGGGAGTGGATGTCCTGGCGTTTGAGCACGGCGTATTCTTCAGGACTGCTTTCACGCAGGCTTTCCACATCCGTGGTCAAAATGGGCTGGTGGGCGTAGAAGTTGGGCATCCAGCGGGCAATGCCCCCCACAGGGACATTGGCCAGGAATTCCTTTTGCGGCACGACGCCCTCACGACACCATTCAAAGGTATTGCGGACGACATCGTCAGAGAACTCAAAGATATAGGCCCTGTCCGCCTGCAAATATTCGCCGATGGCGGCCAGCACGTCGTCGATCAGGAAAGGCAGGTCGGCATCCTGCCGGTACAGCTTGCGGGCGCAGTGGTTGATGAAGTTCTGCAGGGAAAGATTCTTGTCCAGCTGTTCCTGCAGGAGCACATGCTCCGTGATGTCCGAGGCGATCTCCGTCCTGACCTGCCTGCCGTTGAACTCGCAAATGCTGTCGCTCAGCAAAAAATGGCGTCCGACAAGCTGGTTGTAGAACTTCCATACATAGCAGCCGTCCTAGGAAAGCTTGCCGTTGGTACAAAAAGGACAGGGATCCCGCCGTCCCTGCAGGATCTCGTAACATTTGCCATGCAATCTCTGGGGGATGTGGAATTCTTCTGCCAAGGCCCTGTTGTAGTAGAGCAGCTCGTAGGTCTCCATGTCGGCGATGTAGACCAGCTCCTGCAGGTTATCCAGGATCTTTTCATGCATGTTCATGATGCTACCCGAAAGAAGGACTGAAAAAATGCGGAATCGGCGGTGAAACCATGTAAATGAGTTCCAATAGCACGGGACAGATGCAGCGTAAAGGAAGGAAACACCCCAAAAGCCGCCACCGGACAAACATATCCTTTCCCCGCCATATCCTTGAGCAATCTTCGCAAGTCGGGTACAAGTCTCCCGTTGCCGCCGTCCGGGGCGGCACGCCGGCTGTTTTTCCCTTTTTTTATGCAAGACATACGGAACCACCCATGTCAAAAGTCGTCATCATCACTACCGGCGGCACCATCGCCATGCAGCATGACAGCGTGACCGGTGCGGCCGTGCCCGCTGTCAGCGGTGCGGACCTTGTCCGGGCCATCCCCGGCCTGGGCAGCGTCTGCGATCTGGAAGTACGCGAGTTCGACAACCTGCCGAGCCCGGCCATCACCCCTGACCACATGTTCCGCCTGGCGGCCATGGTCCGGCAGTATCTGGCCATGGACGACGTCAGCGGCGTCGTCATCACCCACGGCACGGACAGTCTGGAAGAAAGCGCCTATTTCCTCGATCTTTCCCTGGAAGGCCACAAGCCTGTCTGTTTCACGGCAGCCATGCGCTCCGGTGACGAGCTCAGCCCCGACGGGCCGCGCAACATCCTGGCGGCCGTGCGCGTGGCGGCCTCACGCTCGGCCCGCAACATGGGCAGCCTTGTGGTCATGAACGAGCAGATCCACGCCGCCCGCGAAGTCACCAAGACCCACGCCGCCAACGTGGCCACCTTCCAGTCCCCCTGGTGGGGCCCCCTGGGTGTGGTGGACGGCGACAGGGTCATCTTCCGCAGGGCCCAGCTGGGCCGCCAGACCTTTTTGCCCCACAGCCTGTGCAAGAAGGTCGACCTCATCAAGCTGGTCACCGGTTCCGATGCCGCCTATCTGGACTTTGCCGTCTCGCGCGGTGTGGACGGCATCGTGGTGGAAAGCTTCGGCCGCGGCAACGTGCCGCCCTATGTGATCCCCGGTATCGCGCGCGCCCTGGAAAAAGGGATCATCGTGGTCAACGCCACCCGTACGGGCGGCCGCGTGCTGGACGAATACGGCTACGAGGGCGGCATGCTGCAACAGCACAAGATGGGCGTCATCATGGCCGGAGAACTGAGCGCCGCCAAGGCCCGCCTCAAGCTCATGCTCATCCTCAGCCAGTACGGCCCCGACGGTCGTCCCGATCCCGCGGAAGTGGCCCGCTACTTCGAGCACAGCATGTGATCCTGCGGCGGGTGGCCCCGCCCCCAAAGCATGCCCAAAGGCCGGAGCCTCTCCGGCCTTTTTTTATCCGTTCCCGGCCTGTCCCGGCCGCATGCCCTGGCCCGGAATCCGCTTGCCTTCGACCGGGACGGACGCGATACTGGCAAAAGATCCGGCAGCGGGACCCGTCCCGTTCCGGGATCTCTCCAAAGGTCCGCCTTCCTGTGGCCGGCCTTTTCCCGAGCATACCCCGATGGAGGGAACCCATGCGTACCTTGCTGACTTCGGCCCTGTGCGCCGCCCTGCTGTCCTGCGGCCCCGGCGTTGCCTGGGCGGCTCCTGCCCCCGATGCCGCGGACATGAGCAAACCGGCCACGGGGCACACCCGCGCCGCCCACGCGGCCATGAGCAAAGAAGTGGACTTTGCCGACCGGCAGGATTTTCAGGATGCCCAGCGCGGCTTTCTGGCTCCCCTGCCGGACAGGGGCCGCATCCTCGACGCCAACGGCCGCGAGACCTGGAACCTGGCCCCCTATGATTTTCTGGCCCCGGCCATGAGCCGCGACTTTCCGCCGTCGGTCATCATGCCCACCCAGGCGCCGGATACGGTCAATCCTTCCCTGTGGCGGCAAAGCCAATTGGTGCTGCGCGACGGCCTCTACAAGGTCGTGGACCGCCTCTACCAGATCCGCAATGCCGACCTTTCCAACATGACCATCATCGAGGGCGACAGCGGCATCATCGTGGTCGATCCGCTCATCTCCGCCGAAAACGCCGCGGCGGCCCTCAAGCTCTATTACGCCCACCGGCCGCACAAGCCGGTGGTGGCCGTCATCTATTCCCACAGCCATGTGGACCATTACGGCGGCGTGCACGGTGTGGTGGATGAAAAGGACGTGGCCGCCGGCAAGGTGCGGATCATCGCGCCCAAGGGCTTCATGGAAGCGGCCGTGGCCGAAAACGTGCTGGCCGGCAATGCCATGAGCCGCCGGGCCCAGTACATGTACGGCTCCCTGCTGCCGCCCTCGCCGCGCGGGCATGTGGGCGCCGGGCTGGGGCTGGCCACCTCCCGCGGCACGTCGGGCCTGCTGGAGCCCACCCGCCTCATCGAAAAGGATGGCGAGACCCTGCAGCTGGACGGCCTGACCTTCATCTTCCAGATAGCGCCCAACACCGAGGCCCCGGCGGAGATGCACTGGTACATCCCTGAGCTCAAGGCCCTGACCGCCGCCGAGAACTGCACCCACACCATGCACAACCTCTACACCCTGCGCGGGGCCAAGGCGCGCGATCCCCTGTGCTGGAGCCGTGCCCTGGACGAGAGCCTGCAGCGCTGGGGCGGCGAGGCGGAGGTCCTGTACGGCATGCACCACTGGCCCGTCTGGGGAGCGGAACGGGTGCGTACCGAGCTGGGCCTGATGCGGGACCTGTACCGCTACATCAATGACCAGACCCTGCATCTGGCCAACAAGGGACAGACCATGCTGGAGATCGCGGAGACCCTGCGTCTGCCTCCCGAACTGCAGCGGGTCTTCAGCCTGCGCGGCTATTACGGCAGCCTCAACCACAATGCCAAGGCCGTGTACAACTATTATCTGGGCTGGTTCGACGGCAATCCCGCGCACCTGCACATGCTGGCCCCGGTGGAGGCCGCCCGCAAATATGTGGAATACATGGGCGGTGCCGATGCCGTCCTGAAGCGGGCCCGCAAGGACTTTGAGGCCGGCCAGTACCGCTGGGTGGCCCAGGTGCTCGACCACGTGATCTTTGCCGAGCCGGACAACAAGGCCGCCCGCGAGCTGGCCGCAGATGCCCTGGAACAGCTGGGCTATCAGGCCGAGAGCGCCCCCTGGCGCAACTTTTACCTGAGCGGCGCCCGCGACCTGCGGGGCCTGCCGCCCGCCGTGCCCGCCAATGCCGCCAGCCCCGTCAACACGCAGGCCAGGGCCATGCCCGCGGCCCTGTACTTCGACTATCTGGGCGTGCGTCTGGATGGAATCCGGGCCCAGGGCAAGACGCTGGATCTGCTCATCCGCCTGACAGACACGCAGGAAGGCTGGGAACTGCATCTGGCCAACAGCGTGCTCACGGCGCACAGGGCGGATCGTGACCGTCGTGCCCCCCTGCTCACCTGCACCCGCCTCCAGATGATGGCCCTGTTCGAAGGCCGCCTGACACCCGAACAGGCCGTGCAGCAGGGCCTGCTCCAGAACGCCGCACCGGTGAAGGAACTGCTCTCCCTGCTGGACAGCTTCCGTCCCGATTTTCAGCTGGTGCTGCCGTAAACCATCCCTGCTGACGCAAAACGGGAGGACGGCCACAGCGGTCGTCCTCCTTTTTTTCTGCGCGTGGAACGGCCACAGGGAACGTCACGGGAGCTGCCGGGCCCTCAGGGCATCAGACACGTCCCATGAAGAGAAAGAGCGTATGCAGGACGCTCAGCGAACAGAGCAGCGCCTGCTCCACCCACGCCCCGCCCCGTCCGCAGCAACGGATCTCCAGGGCTCTATGACGGCAGACGGACATGCAGTCCCGGCACAGGGTGCAGCGCCAATCCGGGCCGGCGACCCTGCCGTCCCCGTCCAGCCGCAGGGCGCCGTATCGGCAGACCCGCGCACAGGCCCCGCATCCCGTGCAGTGCCCGTTCCGGCGCAGACGCCACGGGGAGAGACGCGCCAGCAGGTTGGCCGTCATCCCCAGCGGACAGATGCCGCAACAATACACCGGGATGCCCAGCTTCCGGCTCAGCCAGAGGGCACAGGGCAACAGGGCCAGCCCCAGCGCCAGCGCAAGGACCAGGGCCCAGGGCCACGGCAGCCCGGCAAGGCGCAGTCCCAAAGGCAGGAGCAGGCTCACGGCCAGCAGGCCCCAGCGCATCTTGCGCCAGAGCGCGGGCACGCCCCGGCCGCTGCGGGGCCCGGCATCCGCCGCCCGGGCATCCCAGACGCCCAGATAGCACAGATGACTGCACCAGGCACTGCCCGCCAGCAGCAGCGAGACCGCGAACAGCCCGGGCATGAAGAGCGAGCCCCCGCCCCGGTACAGCGGACCGGACAGGATGAGCCCCGGCACGGGCAGGTGCGGCACGCCCTGCAAAAGGAACAGGCTGTGCAGGAAAAGCCCCGCCAGCAGCTGCCCGAAAAACACGCAGGAAAACAGCAGCCAGATGCGTCGCCGCCATACCGGGGCCCGACGCATGTCCGCAAGCCAGCCATAGACGAGGCCCGCCCACAGACCGGCCAGCAGGGCCTGCACCGCTCCCCAGCCCGGTACGAGCCGGTGCAGCAGCAAAAGATCAGGCCGCAGCCCGTCCGGCAGCAACAGCAGGGCCGAGACCAGCAGACAGGCGAGCGCCTGGGCACGGGGACCGGAGACCTCGTCCCTGCGGCAGGCGCGACTGCGCAGGGCTGTGGCCGCCAGCAGGGTCAGCGCGGCCACCGCACCCAGTATGCAGACCATCCTCAGCCAGTCCTGGCCCAGTTGCAGACGCCAGCGGGCCAGGGCCAGCATCGTCATGCCCCACTCCGCGGCCAGCCCCAGCAAAAAGACCGCGGCACTACGCCGCAGCCAGGCCACCGGCCGCCAGAGCAGCCCGGCCCAGACCAGACAAACACAAGCAAGGCCATGCTGCCCGCTGCGAAAAAAATGGGCTGCCCCCAGCACAAAGGCCAGCGAGGCCCCCACCAGAGCCGCGCGGCCCTTCCATCTCCCCGGCTGGGGACACGCCCGGGGCGCGGCCTCCATCTGCATGCTGCCGTCCATCCTGCCTCCTGCCTGTTTGGCCGCCTGCCACGGGGACGGCCTGCCCGTTGTCCCCCGCTGTCACGTCCCCAATGGTCGCATCAGCGTGAGCAGGCCAATCTTGCCACAGCGCCCGCCTCCGGGCTGTGCCCGCAGCCACACGAGCGCGTACGATCTGCTTTTCAGAAAAAATATGTGGGACGGGATGATGACAAAATACCTTGCACAGCTGCGGGCGGCATGCTCCATTCCGCAAAATGGAACGGTGGTCTGGTATCTCCATTCGCAATGGGGAAGGGCATGCTCTCCCGCAGGTCTTTCCCCCATCCGTCAGCTGAAAAAGGAGGTTCCATGCCCAGCCATACCGATCCCCTGTTCGACCGTGCCGCCGGTTGTCTCATGGGCCAGATCGCCGGGGATTCCCTGGGCGGTCTGGTGGAATTCTGTTCCCCGGCCACCATCCGCGCACGCTATCCCGATGGTCCCCGTCTGCTGGAAGACGGCGGTACCTGGAACATCCTGGCCGGGCAACCCACGGACGACTCGGAAATGGCCCTCATGCTGGCCCGTCTGCTGGCCGAAGCCGTGGAATATGATGCCGAAGAAGCCCGCCGCCGTTATCTTTTCTGGCTGGAGAGCGGCCCCTTCGACATGGGCCGGACCATCGCCCTGGGCCTGCGCGGGCATCCCGACCCGGACAGCCAGGCCAACGGCGCTCTCATGCGCGTGAGCCCGCTGGGCATCTTCGGTGCCACCCGCCACTGGCACGACGTGGCACGCTGGGCGCAACAGGATGCGGCCCTGACCCATGCCCACCCGGTCTGCCAGCAGGCCAATGCCCTGTATGCCTGCCTTATCGCGCAGGCCATCCGCAGCGGCGATTCTCCCCAGGACCTGTACGCCTGGCTGCTCAGGCTTGCCCGCCGGCAGCGGCTTGAGCCCTGTCTGTACGAGATCCTGGAGCTGGCGCCGCACGAAGCGCCTGCGGATTATGTACACAAAATGGGCTGGGTCCGCATCGCCCTGCACAATGCCCTGTGGCAGCTGCTGCACGCGCCCACGCTGGAGGAAGGCGTGGTGGATACCGTGCGGCGCGGCGGTGATACGGACACCAACGCCGCCATCTGCGGGGCCCTGCTGGGAGCCGTGTACGGTCTGGAGGCCATCCCGGCGCAATGGCGACAAGCCATCCTTGCCTGCCGCCCGCAGGCCGGACGACCGGGCGTGCACCACCCCCGCCCTGACTGCTTCTGGCCCGTCGATGTGCCGGACCTTGTCCCCCGTCTGCTGGAAGACCGCCGCGATTTCCGCTGGGAACGCTTCTGCTCCACGGAAGACGACCTGCCAACGCTCATCCGCAAATCCTGAGACTGCGGAGCGGCCAGCGCCACGAGTAGCCAGCCGGAAAGGCAGGGAGGGGAATACTTTACACACCGCCCAAAGCCCGCCATAGTGGACGGACATGACGGCTGCATGTCCGCACAAGGAGGGCTTATGGCTGAAACCATGCATGCACTGGTCTATCACGGTACCAACGACCTGCGGCTGGAGGAACGCCCCCTGCCGCAGATACAGGATCCGCGCGACGCCATCGTCAAAGTGGAACTTTCCAGCATCTGCGCCAGTGACCTGCATATCCGCAACGGCGCGGTACCGCGTGCCCTGCCCGGCACGGTGCTGGGGCACGAATTCGTGGGCGAAGTGGTAGAGACGGGCAGCGAGGTCCGCAAAGTGCGCCCCGGCCAGCGTGTGGCCGCCAATGTGGAGACGTTTTGCGGCACCTGCTGGTTCTGCCGCCAGGGCTACGTCAACAACTGCCGCCACGGCGGCTGGGAGCTGGGCTGCCGCATCGACGGCTGCCAGACCGAATACGTGCGCGTGCCCTTTGCGGACAACGGGCTCGACCCCATCCCCGATCCCCTGTCCTATCAGGACGTGCTGCTGGTGGGCGACGTGCTGGCCAGCGGTTACTTTGGTGCGGAACTGGCCGCCATCCGCCCCGGCGACAGCGTGGCCGTGCTGGGGGCCGGACCTGTGGGCCTGTGCGCCATGCAGTGCGCGCGCCTGTTCGGCCCCGCGCAGATCATCGCCGTGGACATCCTGCCCAGCCGCCTGCAGCTGGCGCAGGAACGCGGTTATGCCGATTTGACCATCGACGCCGCCGCGGATGACGTGGAAGCGCGCATCCTCGACGCTACCGGCGGTCTGGGCGCCGATGCGGTCATCGAATGCGCGGGCGGGCACGATACCTTCCAGACCGCCTGGAAAGTGGCCCGCCCCAATGCCACCGTGGCAGTGGTGGCCATGTATGAAGAAGCGCAGAGCCTGCCCCTGCACCTGATGTACGGCAAGAACCTGACCTTCCGTACCGGCGGTGTGGACGCCACCCACAGCGCGGAGCTGATCCGCCTTATCGAGCGCGGCCGCATCGACACCAACCCGCTCATCACCCACAGCCTGCCCCTGAACAAGATCCTGGAGGGCTACCGCATCTTCGAACAGCGGCAGGACGACTGCATCAAGTGCGCCATCACGCCCTGGAAGCGCTGATCGCATCCGACTTCCGTACCCAAGGGCCCTGCGGGGCCCTTTTTTTATGGTGTCCGGCGGCTGACTCTCCTGCCTGCCTTACTGCCGGCGTCGCACAGCCTCTTCTTTCCGCCGAAAAACGTAAAATGGACTTGCCTCGGGACGGCACTTCTGTCTACGCTGTCTATATTCGGGAGGCGGCTCCCTGCCGTTCCCGTCAGACCGTAACCGGAGTTGCGTATGGAACTGTTTTCCGTTCTGGGGCTGGCGGACGCCCCGGTGCTGCTGGCGGTGCTTTCACTGCTGGCCGCGCTGGTGCTTTCCCTCTTCAGCCTGATCCGTCAGGGAAGGGGGCGCTAGATGCTGGCCGATGTCCTCATCTGGGGCGGCTACATCGCCCTGTTCATCTGGCTGTCCCGCAAGGGCAGCGGGCATGATGTCATGGTCTCGGGCCGCGTGGGTTTCGGCATCCAGGCCTTTGCCTATGTGGCTACCTATATCTCCGCCGTGGCCCTGGTGGGCTTTGGCGGTCTGGCCTATGCCTACGGCATGCAGATGCTGCTGGTGGCCGCCGGTAACGTCTGGCTGGGGACCTGGATCGTCTATCGTTATCTGGCCTGGCCCACCCGCCTGTGCCAGCGCAACCTGCAGGCCCGCACCCCGGTGCAGCTGCTGGCCAACGGCCACCGCAGCCCCCTGCTGGGCCGCTGCCTGGCCCTGATCTTCGCCGTGTTCCTGGGCGTCTATGCCTCGGCCGTCATCAAGGGGGCGGCCCTGCTCCTGGCCCAGATCATGCCCGTACCCGTCTGGCTGCTGGTCTGGATCGTGGCCCTGCTGGTGGCGGCGGCCATCTATATGGGCGGCCTGCGCGGCGTGCTCTATACCGAAGCCATGCAGGGCTTCGTCATGCTGGTGGGCATCTGTATGCTCACCGTGGCCGTGTTCGACAAGGTGGGCGGCCCGGTGGAAGGCATGGCCCGGCTGGCGGAACTGGCGCCCACCGCCACGGCCAATACCGGCTTCGTCTCGCTGGCCGACGGCGGACAGGGCTGGTTCATCATCTCGCTGGTCATCGTCACGTCCGTGGCGGTCTGGGCGCAGCCCCAGATGATACAGCGCCATTTTGCCCTCAACTCCGCCCGGCAGGTCAACCGCATCACGCCGCTGGCCATGCTGGTGCTGACCGTGCTGGTGGGCGGTGCCTACTATGTGGCCAGCCTGGCCCGCCTGTTCATGCCCGAAGTGGCCTCGCCCGATGACGTCATGCCTGCCCTGGTCAAGATGCTGCTGCCCGACATCGGCCTGCAGCTCTTCGTGCTGGCCATCGTCTCGGCTTCCCTGTCCACGGCCACGGCCATCTTCCACATCGCCGTGGCGGCCATCGCCGAAGACCTGCCGGGTCGCAAGACCTCGCGCGGCATGTGGGTCGCGGGCATCGTTTTCTGCGTGCTGCTCAGCGGCGGCTGTGCCCAGATCAAGGGGCAGATCATCGCCATGCTCTGCACCACCAGCTGGAGCATCGTGGGCTCCACGGTGCTGGTGGCCTATGTGGCCCTGGTGCGCTTTGGCAAGCGCAGCGGCCTGGCCGCCTGGTGCAGCTGCGGCGCGGGCTTCGTGAGCTGCATGCTCTGGTATCTCATGACGCATCCGCAGTTCGCCGTCCTGCCCATGCCCTGGCCTTCCCTTTCCGCGCTGCCGCCCTTCTTCGTGGGCTTTGCCTTCTCGCTGGCCGGCTGGGGGATCGGCTGGGCCCTGGACGGCGAAGGACGCCGGAATTCCTCGTTCTGGCCTGCAGGCATGAAGCCCGGGATGTAGATGCAGCTTTTTGAACACGAAAAGGGGCCCTTTGCGGTGCTGTCGATGCCTGCAACGCGTCTTCGTCGCCAGCGGACACGGCCCTCACCACGCCCCGCCATACGGGGGAGCTGTCCGGCATGATGACAGTCTGCCCTGCCCAAAGATACAAAAAAAGACCGGTGGCCCGCAGCAGGGGCGCCGGTCTTTTTTTGTCCGTCGCGGTTCTTGTCGGCCGTATCCGTGGTTGCCGCATCCCTTCCAGGAGATACGGACAAAAGGAGATACGGACAAAAACGGATGGCCCCTTCCCGCTTCCGGCCATGCGCGTCGCCGACTCAGGCCGTCGTGCCGTCCTGCTTTTTCCGCAGCCATGCGGTCCGTACCGCATGCAGCAGGGCCAGATGCCCGGGGATGACATCCTGCCGCCGGAAATGCCGCACCACTGTGGCCCGGGCCGCGCGGGAGAGCCGTGCCAGTTCCTGCGGCCGCCCAAGGGCCGCCGCCAGCGTGGGCACAAGGAGCGCCGCATGGCACCAGAGGCAGCCCCCGCCCGCACGCAGCAGGGGCCAGCGTGCCGCATCCCCGGCCAGCACCGGCACCACGCCGCAGCTCATGGCTTCCAGCAGCACCGGTGCGGAAAGGCACGAGGCCTCCGGGGCCGTGATGACGGCCGCCGTGCGGAGCAGATCCCTGTAGGCCCGCAGGGAGAGCCGCTCCGGCATGCTCACGCCCGGCGGCAGGGCGGTGGCGAGGGCCGCCAGACGCTCCCGCCCTGTGGCGCTTTCGCACAGCAGGGTCAGGCGGCACTCCGGCCTTTGGTCCAGCAGTTTTTCCGCCAGGCGCAGCAGCCGCCCCGCGTCCGCGGCATCCCGGACGGCACAGAGCACCTGCCCGTCCCCTTCTGCCCGGCGGCAGGCCCCGTCCCCGGCAGGGGCAAAATAGTCCGTATCCACCGGATACGGCAGGGTCACGACGCCCCGCTGTTCCAGATCGCGGCTTTCCGCTTCTGCCGCCAGCCTGATGACCAGATCGCTCTGCCGCATCTGGCGGCATTGCAGCAGATGGCGGACAAGGCCCCGCCCGTCGGCAGCCAGCCCGTCGGACGGCAGCCCTTCCGCAAAGCAGACCGCGAACGTGTCGGGGAACGCGTCCCTGAGGAACAGCCCCTGCTCCAGCGCCGAAGAAAGCAGCACCATATCCGGCACAAAGCCGCTCTGCCGCAGCAGGCGGAAGGCCTGCAGGGCCTGCCGGCCCGTCTCCACGGCCCTGTCCAGCACCGTGCCCGCCCCATCCCCGGCAAGACGGCGGGAGCGGGAAGGCGAAAGCACCACATGCCGTACCCCGGGCACACTGAAATCCCGTCTGCCCCGGCAGGAGGCGAACAGGATCTCGTGCCCGGGCTGCGCGGCAAAGGCCGCCAGCAGCGGCCCCAGGTCCCCCGGGAAGGTATGGTTGATGAACAGGATGCGCATGGGTGTGTTCTGGAAGGGATGTTGCACGGGGCGGCCACAGGGCCGCCCCGCCGGGATAAGGTTTAACTGTTGGTATGTTCCAGGATGAAGACTTGCTGGGCCATCTCGCCATTGTCCGACGACGCGTCGGAATCATGCTGGAGATTGGTCTCCAGGGTCAGGCCGCCTTCCTCGGCACCGCCATGAAAGTCATAGCTGCCGTCCGCCTGCTCCGTCCACTTGCCCATATCCAGCGTCAATGTTTCCTGACCGGCGGGATTGGTACCCAGCTCGATACCGTACTTGTCGGCCAGCTCCTGGATGCTGGTCAGGCTCAGGGCGGCATCGCCCTTCAGCAGCACTTCGATGCTGTCCACGATGGGGCCACCCTTGCCGTCCTTTCCGCCGCTGAGCAGCGTATCCAGCGTCAACTCGCTGTCATCGGACACCATGAAGTCGATGCCGCTGCCGCCGCTGACCAGATAGTCGGCCTTGTCGTAGACGATGATGTCGTTACCGGAGCCGCCGAAGATGGCATCCTCACCTGCACCGCCGTCCAGATAGTCGTTGCCCGAGCCGCCAATGAGGATGTCATCACCGGCTCCGCCGAAGAGCTTGTCGTCGCCGCCTTCCAAGTCCATCTCATCATACTTCTTGATGAGCCCGTCAAGATCGGCCACGGACTGCTGATCCAGATACTTCTGGAAGGTTTCCGCGTTGACCGTACCTTCAATAATCTCCTGGAATCCTCCCTGTCCGTCGCCGATGAGCACATCGTTGCCGTCACCGCCATGCAGAGTGTCGTTGCCGCTGCCGCCGACAAGCACGTCCGTGCCCGCATCACCATACAGGGTGTCGTTGCCTTCACCGCCGTACAGTCTGTCATTGCCGGCATCGCCATGCAGGCTGTCGTTGCCGGCAAGTCCCCACAGGCTGTCGTTGCCTTCGCCGCCATTCAGAGTATCACTGCCGTTGCCGCCGTACAGGCTGTCGGAATCTCCCGTACCGGTCATGTTCACAGGATTGCTTACCGCCGTAACATCACCCTGCCTGTCCACATGCATTTCATATTGTGCCGTGTTGCCGTATTTATCCGTAACTATGACGGTGATGTCGCTATTCAGTCCGTTGTCGTTAGCCCCTTTTATATCGCTTATTATATAGTTTGTACCATTGGTAGTATCAACGGAAACGTCAGCCTGCAAGTATTCTCTTCCATTCCAAAGTGTAACTATTCCGTATTTTAAATCTCCTGTAAATTCTCTATTAT
>ENA-OVGB01000590-OVGB01000590.1-human-gut-metagenome-genome-assembly--contig:-NODE-590-length-41061-cov-6.831195_pt1 | contig 41061 bp, 38 predicted proteins | sample MGYA00237767_ERZ505413 | MGnify/ENA primary metagenome ERZ505413 (study PRJEB26158, sample SAMN06016410) | human gut metagenome | biome: human gut; feature: ankylosing spondylitis patient; material...
AAAGGAACAACGCCTTGCCCCCTTCCCGTTAATCTAAATTCAACACTTATTATAATAACTATGTTATTAACTATAGCATACATAGGGTTTTAAGATAATCCCATAAAATAGAAACATTTTGCTTTTACAGACTAGAATGTCTACTTTGAGCATTTACAGCTTCAACCCTTCTTTATTGATAGCTGTGCAAAAAATGCACAGCTATATTATTCTTTTTTAGATATTACCAATTCGGATTCTGAACCAAATTAGGATTTAGCACCAGTTCATTAGTTGGCAACGGATATAACCATCTACGGTCATCATTACTCCATTTACGACCGGCATCATCAATAGCCTTTGACGGATACTGATACAGATAAATCGCTCCCTGATATTCTATAACAGGACGCCCTTTATCACCACCAAATGTAACATTGACTGCTTCGTATTCTTTTTCTACAGTCGGGGTAATCTTCAAGCCAAACATAGTTTTTGGATTTTCCATCAGTTTCAAAAGTTGTATAGCCACTGTTTTTCCCATTTCTTTCTTAGGATGAGCAAAAGTTGTTAAACCAATAGCTGACTCTAATTCCAAATCATCAAAACTTATGATCGAAATATCATCTGGTATTTTTTTATCAATTTTAGTAAATAAATCGACTAAATATCTTGCTATCTGGTCATTATAACAAATAATGGCTGTAGCATCATTTAGACGTCTTAAGATTTCACGGTCTAATTCACCATTCATAATAAGTTTGATATCCTCAGTTGTATACCAAAACATATTTTTTTCTGATTGCAATAAATTATGTTTTTTCAAAGCATTAATCGCACCTGAATAACGCAATTGACCTTGCATATCATCAGATTTAAAAATACCAGCAATTTTTTCATGACCATGTTTTATGAGATATTCACCAGCAGATTGCCCTGCTAGATAATCGTCCATACGCACACTTGGTATATTCATTGGCGGATTAGTATCAGCATGGATAAACACACATGGTATTCCTGCTGATTTTATTTTTTGATAAAAATCTGTATTGATATATGGTATACCACTTTTTGATGGCTCAATAATTAAGCCATCAATATTGTTTTTCAACATAGTATCTAAAATATATGCTTCTTTTTCCACTCTATTATAGGTAAAAGCTAACTGCATAAAATAGCCATTTTTAGTCAATACTTTCTCTATCCCTTGTACAATACTTGGGAAAATATAATCATCTAAATAAGTCAAAACAACACCTATATTTCTTGTTGTTTTCTTTATTGCTGATTTTGAAGCACATACATATGTTCCGCTACCACGTCTTCTCTCTAACAAGCCTTCGCTTTCTAGTACACTAGTTGCCTGTCTTACAGTTTGGCGACTAATTGAGAATTTTTTCCCCAATTCATTTTCAGAAGGCAATCTCATGCCTACACTGAATTCTCCGCTTAAAATTTGCTCTCTTATCCAATTCATTAAATCTATATATTTCGGAGCATCTGCCGTTGCCATTTCCACACCGTCCTTCCTTTTATAAATATAACAACTTCTTTTTTTATATTTATATGTGTATTTATATAGTTTACCAAATAACCTCTATATAATACAACTAATATCCTAAAATACAACTTTTATTACTACATATTATCTAATAACATTTCGCCTACGCTATCATACAACTTTGTTGCAACATTTTTAGCATGCATAGTTGCTGAATTTAAACTATATCCTTCAAATTCTTTTATCATAGGCACATCATTTTGAGCATCGCCTATTGTTAAAACCTGTTCAAAGTATTTATCTTTTTGTAAATTCAATAATTCTTTGACCCCTTGAGCTTTATTTATTCCCTTAGCACATATATCTATACAATTTAAATTCATATTAGCTAAGAAAGCTCCTTCAAATTCACTATTTATGCGTTTAGCATAATTGTTAGCAATTTCTTCTGTTTCATAGGCTAAACTAATTTGTATTACATTCATTTCAGATAAAGCTTGTTCTACAGTTATTTTTTGAATGATATCTTGATTTTTATATTTTTCAGACTCAAAATACTTTAACAACTGTGATTTAGGGCTATTTATCATTGTTCTCATTTTTTCTGCCGATGAAAATAAAATATGCCAACTTTCTTTGGCAATATCACTATGAACAAGTTTTTCTAATTGTATTTTATCTAGAGGAAAAGATTTTATTAATTTCAAATTCTTATCAAAAATTGTTCCACCATTATTACAAATTACAAAATCATAAGTAAGCTCTTGATTATTTACTTCATGCATTAAAGAATGAACATCTCTACCACTACATAAAACAAAGATATTGCCTTTACTTCTCCATTCATTTACAGCTTCTATATTTATTTGCGGTATGATATCTTCATGGTGAAAATATAATGTCCCATCAAAATCACTAAATGCAATCTTCACTAAAAACGCCTCTCTTCTATTCATCTCAATATCTTATATTATAAAAAAAAAGCAGACAAAAGTCTGCTTTTTCTTATTATCTATCAAAATGTTTTTGCCATTGATGATGGAAAGTACCTTCTCTATCAATGCGTTTATACGTATGAGCACCAAAATAATCTCTTTGAGCTTGAATGAGATTTGCACCTACAACTTTTGTACTCAAACCATCAATATAAGAAATTGCATTTGCAAAAGCTGGTACTGGTACACCTGCTAAAATAGCTTTAGCTACAATTTTTCTTAAACATTGCTGATTATTTTTTACTTTTTCAGCAAAGAATTCATTTTCAATTAAATTATCTAAATTAGGTTCTTGCTGATAAGCATTAGTTATATTATTTAAAAATCTCGCTTGAATAATACAACCAGCTCTAAAAATAGAAGCAATATCACCTAAGTTTAAATTCCAATCATATGTTTCAGAAGCGCTTTTATAAAGAGCAAGACCTTGAGCATATGCTGCAATTTTAGCTGTATATAAAGAACGTCTTACATCTTCTACAAAATCTGCATCAATTTCTACAGGTAATACTTTTTTCAAACCACTTTCTGCTAATTGTTGACGTTTTTCATAGAAAGAACTGATATTTCTAGCATTGCAAGCACTTGTCATAATAGATGTATTCACACCTTGTTCTAAAGCAGCTAAGCTTGTCCAACGACCTGTACCTTTTTGCCCTGCACTATCTAAGATTTTATCTACTAATTCGCCTTCGCCTAAATCATCTTTTTCTTTAAAGATATCTGCTGTAATACCAATTAAGAAGCTATTTAATTCACCTTGGTTCCATTCATTGAAAATATCTGCAATCTGGGAATTTTCATATCCACCAACATGTTTTAATAATAAATAAGCTTCAGCAATAAGTTGCATATCTGCATATTCAATACCGTTATGCACCATTTTTACATAATGACCTGCACCATTTTCACCAATATATGTGCAACAAGGTTTACCATCTTCAGCTTTAGCGGAGATAGCTTCTAAAACTTCTTTGATTTCTTTATAGCTTTCTTTGTTACCACCTGGCATTAATGCTGGGCCATTGAGTGCTCCCTCTTCACCGCCAGATACACCAACACCAAAATATTTAAATCCTTTAGAAGTTACATATTCATATCTTCTTTGTGTATCTTTAAAGAAGGAATTGCCACCGTCCATGATGATATCTTCTTTATCTAAATAAGGTAAAAGACTTTCAATTACACTATCTACTGCTTTACCTGCTGTTACCATGATAAAGAATTTACGAGGACGAGTCATACCTTCCACTAAAGATTTTACATCATAAAAAGCTGTTATATTATCATGTGGATGATTTTTAACAAAAGCTTCTGTTAAATCTGGAGTGTAATTATATACGGCTACTTTGAAATTATGATTTGCCATATTTAAAGCTAAACAGCTTCCCATTACACCCATACCAATAACTGCTATATTTGATTTCATAAATTTTATTTTCCCCCATTAAAAATTAAAAAAATATATCTATATTGTACAACTGTCTATCAAAAAAAGCTACCAATAAGGTAGCTTTTTTATTTTTCTCGTACAATATATTATCGCATGTCTAAAATTCAGCTACTAAATTATTCATAAAATACATTTATCTTCTTTATTTATAATTTATTTGCATAAAATCTTCAAAAACTATCAAAATAAGATTGCATTTAAAATCATTACACCAATAATACCTGCAACGGAAATAATAGTTTCTAAAGCACACCATGTGCGAATTGTTCCCTTTATAGTTAAGCCAAAGAACTCTTTAAATAACCAAAATCCTGGGTCATTTGGTGGACTGAAAATTACACTACCTGCACCAACTGCCAATACCATGAGTTCTGGACTTACACCAGTGAGTGGAATTAATGGTGCTACGATACCACCTGCTGTGAGTGCTGCTACAGTTGCAGACCCAACAGAAGTTCTGATAACAGCAGCAATCAACCATGCCATCAATAATGGAGACATATCTGAACCATGAATTAAACTACCGATATATGTTCCCAATCCACTATCAATTAAAATCTGTTTTAAAACACCGCCACCTGCAACAACAAGTAAAATCATCGCAATAGTTTTTACTGCATCTTCTACACTTGTCATTATTTCTTTCATGGATTTTCCACGATTTAAGCCAAAAGTAAAAATAGCAATGATTACAGAAATGGTAAGCGCTATATCTGGATTTCCTAAAAATACTAAAATATGGTAAATACTATACGTATCATCTAAAGTCATCTTTACAATAGCAGAAGCTGCCATTAATACTACTGGTACTAATGCAGTAAAAATACTAATTGCAAAAGAAGGCATTTCATCTTCTTTGAAAATTTTAGGATTGTATAAACCTTTTGGAATTTCCGGTTTCAAATCTTTAACAAAATTATAATAAAGAGGTCCTGCTAAGATAACTGTTGGCACTGCAATGATAAAGCCATAAATCAAAGTAGTCCCTAAATCTGCATTAAAAATAACTGCAATCGCTGTTGGCCCTGGATGTGGTGGTAAAAATCCATGTGCTACAGATAAAGAAGCTGCCATCGGAATACCAACTTCTAAAAGATTAACCTTTGCTTCCGCTGCAATCGTAAATACTAATGGAATTAAAAGTACAAAGCCGATTTCATAAAAAAGTGCAATACCTACGACAAAACCTGTTAAGCAAACAGCCCAACGAACATTTTTTACCCCGAACATAGAAATCAATGTAGTGGCAATTCTTTGTGCTCCCCCACTATCAGCCATCAATTTACCAAGCATAGCCCCAAAACTTACGACTATTGCCAGACCTCCTAATGTACCGCCTAACCCCTTAGTTATAGATGGTACGATAGCATCTACTGGTAAACCTAAAGCAAAGCCCATAAAAATTGCTACAAAAATTAAAGATAAAAAACTATTTAATTTACACTTTACAATAAGTATAAATAAAATAATAATCCCCACAGCCAATATAGCTAATGGCATAATCAAAACCCTCTCTCTTTATATATTTTTATTATTTATACATTTTATTTTGATACGTAGTTATGCGTGCAAAATCAGGTTGTAATTTTTCATATAAACTGCTATAGATATCAAAAAGTTCTTCATAGACTTCTTTATTTTCTGCTTGTGGTTTATATACTTTCTTCGGTTTAATTAAATTTGCAGTATCTGATATATCTTTCATCTCACCACTAGCTATAAAACCTAAAACAGCTGCCCCAAAAGCTGCTCCTTCACTATTTTGAGGTAAAGTTATATGTTCGCCAAAGATATCAGCCATAATTTGTAACCATAATGGTGATTTTGTAAAACTACCACTAACGCGAATATCTTTTACCTGACCAAAATCTTTTAAAGCACTTAGTACACAATTTAAACTAAAACATATACCTTCCATGCCAGCTCTAATCATATGAGAACGACTGTGATTTAAAGATAAGCCAAAAAACATTCCACGAAGTTCAGAATTCCAATATGGTGCACGTTCGCCTGTAAAAAATGGCAACAACAATAATCCTTCTGCTCCAGCTGGAATTTTAGAAGCTTTAAGCGTCATTAAATCATATGGGTCAATATCGATATCTTCTAAACGATGATTGCTATAATGGCAAACTTTATCTCGAAGCCATCTCATGATGATGCCACCATTATTTATAGCACCACCTGCAACCCACATATCATCAGTCAAGTTATAACACCATGTACGTCCCAAACTATCCACCTTTGGTGTTTTTGTAAGCATTCTAATTGCTCCGCTTGTACCGATTGTCGCACTTAACTGACCATCTTCAATAGCACCAATTCCCACATTTACCAATACACCATCAGTAGCACCAATAACTACAGGTAAATTTTCTGGTAAATTCAATCTTTGCGCTGCACTATCTGTCAATTTACTCTGATAAGTTGTAGATACAACAGGTGGTAATTGTTCTCTTGTTATTCCCGCATAATTTAAAATTTCTTCGTCCCAATCCATTTTATGCGCATTATATAAACCACTTGCAGAAGCTGAAGACTTATCAACTACCCACTCACCTGTCATTTTTTCAAAAATATAATCTTTTAAAGAATAGATATATCTCATTTTGGCAAATACATCAGGATAATTTTTTCTCACCCATAAAATTTTCAAAAATGGATAACAAGAATGAGTTGGACAACATGTTCTTTCATAAAAACCTTTTACTAAGGCTTCATCTTTTTTTAATTCATTAACAATACCTACGGAACGACTATCTGCCCAAGTTATCATATTGCTCAATAATTCACGATTTTCATTAGCCGGTGCAAAGCTATGCATAACAGTACTAATAGCTATACCAGATACATTTTTACCTTTATAAATTAAAGTATTAGCTACTTCACGTACAATTTTTTCAATTGCTTTATATATAATCTCAGGATTTTGCTCAGCCCAATCTGGATATGGTGTTTCTAACGGATAAAATTCATCTGCACTACATAAACTCAATCCATCTTTTTGATAAGCAATCGCTCTAACTCCTGTAGTACCTACATCTACCCCAATCCAAATACAACTTCTTGTATTACTAAAATCCAACATTAAAACCGCCCTTTCCCTAAATCATTATAAATAAACTGAAAAATCATTAATTTATGTAATTTCTTTATTTACTAACACAAGCAAATTATAACAAATAAAACTTTATTATGCAATATATTTTTCATTTTATTTTTTATTTTTGATATTTTTATATCATTTTTATCAATCTTATTCTATACTATCACTATATTTTGTTGTTATAATTACATTAAGAAAGATTTTGAGGTGAATATCATGGAGACAAATACATCTATCTTAACATTAATGCGTAGCAATTATAATAATATGACGAAATCAGAAAAACGCATCATAGATTATATCCTTGCCAATTTAAAAACTGTCATGAGTCAAACTATCTCCGATTTAGCCAGCAATACTCAAAGTTCGGAAATTACTATTTCTCGTTTTTGTAAAAAATTAGGTTTTAGCGGTCTACAAAGTTTAAAAATAGCCTTAGCTAGTGAAGTATATAGCCAAGATGAATTAGTATCTCAAGAAATAAATCCCAATGATTCCTATAAATTAATTGCTGAAAAACTTTTTTCTTCCATCACTGATGGACTGCAAGACACTTTAAAATTAATTGATTTTGAACAATTAGAAAAAGCTGTTCAGTTAATAAAAAATGCCCATCAAATCTGTGTATATGGCTTTGGTAATTCTTTTACAGTTTGCCAAGATATCGAAACACGTTTTATGCGTTTTGGCATTCCTATAAAAGCCTATAATGATTTGCATATGCAAGTTACAGCTTCTTCTCTACTCACAGAAAAAGATTTAATCATCTGCGTATCTCATACAGGCGCCAACATTGACCTTCTACAAGCTATAGAATTAGCTCACAATAATAATGTTCCTATAATTGCCATAACAAGTTATATGAACTCTCCACTTTGTAAATTATCTGATGTTGTTTTGCATGGTATGGGTCGCGAAATCGCCTATAAATCTGAAGCTGTTGCTTCACGATTAATACACATGGCCATAGTAGATATTCTATATATGGGTGTATATCAAAAAAATGTTACAAAAAACTTCACTAATATCAAAAAAATGCGTAATGCTATAGCTAAACGCAGATTGTAATGTACATTTACTTACACATTTTCCTAAAAAATTTTATAAAATATGTAAAATAATAAAATGCTCTGGCAGAGGTGTGGGTTGCCAGAGCATTTTTGTGACCAACGGTCAGTATAAACATTTGTGTGAAGAAAGCTGACTGTTGTCACATTTGTCAGAGAATCCAGAAAAGAATCCTCGTAGCTGGAAGGACTGCCACATGGCAGATTCCGTGTTTGGTTGTGTTTAGAGATGTGTATTATTATTTATTAAACAAGTGCTTCACCAAGTGCGGTACAATCAGCAAGACCTGCTTCATCCGGTGTTTCATGGCAGATCAGTGGAGCTGCTGCAAATACAACGCCATCAGCCTGACACTGGGCTTCCCAGGTATCCATCCATTCGCCGCTTCCCCAGCCGTAAGAACCGAAGATGGCGATTTTCTTGCCGTTTAATGCCGGTTCGCATTCTGCAAACATTGGCTCGAATTCGCTTTCTTCCAGGACTTCAGCACCCATGGCCGGACATCCGAATGCAACAGCGTCATAGCTGTCTAACATGGAAGCTGTAAATTCTGCAGATGTTAAAAGATCACAATCTGCTCCTTTTGCTTTTGCACCATCAGCAACAGCCTGTGCCATTAATGCTGTGTTACCTGTGCCACTCCAATATACAACTGCAACCTTACTCATAGTAGGTTCCTCCTTATAATTCATGTATTTTATATTTAGAGATCTCTGCATTGGAAATATATGCAGAAATCTCCTATATTCATTTTTGTTATGTGAACGTCGTTTGCATAAATAATCATTTTACTATGCGGATGCAATTTTCTAAATACTTATACAGCAACTGTCAGTTGCCAGATAGTTCGTCCCTGATGCCAGAGATCTGCATAGATCTCCCGGCATTTTTTAAATTTTGCAAATGTTTTCTGAGCCTCACCCAGATCACCATATACCTTCCAGTCTCCCATGCCCTTACAGTTGCTTCCGTGGTTCTTGATAAATCCAAGAACATCCTGTAACGGATAACCGAGGAATACACCGATCTCATGCGGAAATTCTTCCGAACCATGAAGACGTGTACGAAGCTGTTCAAGCATTTGGTCGATCGTTCCTGCCTGATATCCTGTGCTTACAAGAAAAGAGAGGATCTCCGGCCTTGATAATTCGCGCCCCATAGCATCTGGTCTGTAGACATAGATCAGGGCAGTTTCAGCATTTTCCCGGAGGATCGTGATCCGGATCCCTTTTTTCTGAAATTGTGCATCCCAGACAGCCACACTTTCGTATAATTCTTCTTCGGAAGAAAAACGATAAAGAAACAGGCTGGCTGGTTTTAAGGAAGCCAAGGTAGGCGAACAATGCGTGATCAGATATTCCTCAAACATAATCACAATCTCCTTTTTGCATCGATTCCGACAAATATTCTGCAATATTCAAAAATCCTAAAGCTATATGCAGTGCTGGTGCGCTCGCATCAAAGCAGCGTTGCATATCAAATTTTAGTATGCACCATAACTCTGTAACTCATTCAATCTACTGGTTAGACATATCTAACTCATGGGTGCATTATACGGTCTGATCCTGTAAAAATCAAGCGAAAAATGTGATAGAAATTCTCAATAAATTCGACCGCTTTTTGTTGACGGAAAAGGCTTCTGCATGGTATTTTTATAAAAGGTTAGCAGAAACTAACTAAAAATCTTGTGAATAAATCGTGTGACTCCATTCTGTATGCAGCCCTGACTGCTGAAAACAGGGTATGCACCCGGATGCAATGACGGATCCGGGACAGAAGCTGTCACCAGAAAGAAGGATCAAAGCATGATGAATTATTTAGAAATCGAAAAAGTAATTGGACGAGAGATTATTGACTCAAGAGGAAATCCTACAGTAGAAGCAGAAGTTATTCTTGCAGATGGTACTGTCGGACGTGGAGCTGCTCCAAGTGGTGCATCAACAGGTGAGTTTGAAGCATTAGAGCTTCGTGATGGCGATAAGGATCGTTTTGGCGGTAAGGGCGTTCAGAAAGCTGTTGAAAATATCAACACAAAAATTAATGACGTATTAGTTGGAATGGATGCATCTGATACATATGCTATAGATCAGGCAATGATCAAGGCAGACGGAACAAAGGACAAGTCAAATCTGGGTGCAAATGCAATCCTTGCTGTATCAATCGCAGCAGCAAGAGCAGCAGCTATTTCACTGGATGTACCTTTATATCGTTTCTTAGGCGGTGTAAGCGGAAACAGACTTCCGGTTCCTATGATGAACATTATCAATGGTGGATGTCATGCATTATCATCCGGTCTAGATGTTCAGGAGTTCATGATCATGCCGGTTGGTGCTCCTTCATTCAAAGAGTGTCTCAGATGGTGTGCAGAAGTATTCCATGCACTTCAGGCCATCTTAAAAGAAAGAGGACTTGCTACGTCTGTTGGTGATGAAGGTGGATTTGCACCTGCACTTGCATCCGACGAAGAAGCAATCGAGACAATTCTTGAGGCAGTAAAGAAAGCCGGATATGAGCCGGGCAAGGACTTCAAGATTGCGATGGATGCAGCTTCATCCGAGTGGAAGACAGGCAAGGTTGGCGAGTACAAGCTGCCAAAGGCTGGTACTGTATATACATCAGAGGAGCTGATCGCTCACTGGAAGAGACTGGTTGAGAAGTATCCGATCATCTCCATCGAGGATGGTCTGGATGAAGAAGACTGGGAAGGTTGGAAGAAGCTGACTGCAGAGCTTGGAGATAAGGTACAGTTAGTTGGTGATGATCTTTTTGTTACCAATACCGAGAGACTTGCAAAGGGTATCGAGCTTGGCTGTGGTAACAGTATCCTGATCAAGTTAAACCAGATCGGTTCTGTATCAGAGACACTGGAAGCAATCAAGATGGCTCACAAGGCTGGATACACAGCTATCTCATCGCACAGATCCGGTGAGACAGCAGATACAACGATCGCAGATCTTGCAGTTGCTTTAAATACTTGCCAGATCAAGACCGGCGCACCATCCAGATCCGAGCGTGTAGCTAAGTACAATCAGCTCTTAAGAATTGAAGAAGAGCTCGGTGCTTCAGCTGTATATCCTGGGATGAAAGCCTTCAATGTAAAATAATTATTGTCATATATTTTCCTCAAAAAAATATGAATAAATGCTATGGGAGACGTAAGCTTTGCGTCTCCCATATTTTATATGTAAAATAAGACCTGTAAGTAGAGTTTTTCATTGCCGGGTGGTATAATTTTAAACAAGTCATATTATGTTGAAAAGATTCGATGGTTGTGATTACAGACATCGGATCAGGATAATGGGAGGGCATATGAGTCGAATACTGATCATAATAGCAGTCTTACCGGCATTGATCCTGCTGGGTTTTATATATATGAGAGACCGGAAAGAGAAGCCGCCGGTCAAATTAATGGTATTGCTTCTGGCACTTGGTGCAGGTACGATCATTCCGGCAGCGATCGCAGAATTTATCGGGCAGTTAATCGTTGCACAGACAGATACGGATCATCAGACGATGCTGCTGGTGCTCTGCTTTCTGGTAATCGGAATTGTGGAGGAGCTTGGAAAATATCTGGTAACGGTCTGCACCACATGGAAAAACAGAGAATTTCAGCACAGCTATGATGGAGTTATTTATATGGTCTGTGCATCGCTTGGCTTTGCTATATTGGAAAATATCTTATATGTTGCTTCAGGCGGAATCGGAACGGGCATCCTCCGGGCATTTACCGCTATTCCACTTCATTGTACGGTAGGTGTTATCATGGGTGCACTTTATGCGAAGGGCAGAGAAGCGGCATATGCAGGTGACCGTGCGGGTATGATCGGATTTATGGCATGGGCATATATCGTGCCGGTATTTATTCATGGCTTATATGACTATCTTGTGATGGCGGCATCGTATGGATATATTTCGGAGGCATGGGTATTCCTGATCCTTGGAGTGATGTATGTACTTTCAATTTTTCTGATCTTTTACTGTTCAGCGCATGACCGCAGAATTGACGGCAGACCGGAGACTGCAGATTATGGGATGTACCGGATGGATTTTCGCAGACCGGGCAGAGGATATTATTATCCAGATCAACCGGATTACCGGGCGGGTTATCCGGGCTATCCGGGTGGTGATGCATATGGTCAGGCCGGAGGATATATGCAGAATACAAATTACAACCCATACAATGGTGGTTATACACAGGGGATGAATCAGTATCCGGGTAATGGCTATGTGCAGGGGATGAATCAGTATCCGGGTAATGGCTATGTGCAGGGGATGAACCAGTATCCGGGTAATGACTATGTGCAGGAGATGAACCAGTATCCGGGTAATGGCTATGCGCGGGGGATGAATCAATATCCGCAAACTGGAGTGAATCCATATCGGCAGCAGGAGAATCCCGGATCACAGAATTATCCACAGAGTTATACGTCGAATGGCACTGGTACGGATTATGGCATGACAGGGTACAACGGACAAGGACGGAAATAAGACCGGAATTGTGGCAGAAACGCTGAATATGCCGCACGTTTTGATGGAAGAGACATATGATGAATATATAGGAATCCATATAGCAGGAACATTTGCCAGGGGGTGAAATGATGAGATTTCACAACATACCGGTCCGCGATATCATGCAGGAAGCAGTCCGATATGGCGGGGTGATCGTGGACGTTCGTACAGAAGAAGAATTTCTGAGAGGACACATACCAATGGCAGTCAATGTACCATTGTCGGATATCCAGTATGGTAATTATAATCTTCCTAAAAATAAAGTGCTGCTCACATATTGTCAGTATGGAGGCGGCAGTGCACTGGCAGCGAGACTGCTGTCGCAGGCAGGATATAAGGTGATCAATACCGTTGGGGGAATCGTACAGTATAAAGGAGCATTGACGAAAAACCGCTGACAGAGGGTGTAACTAGCCATTATGAAAGAGAAGAAAATGTGGTTTGAAAATGAGAATAACAGAATAGATCGATCCCGGACATGACAGAACCTGTTAAGGAAGTGCATGACCGGGATTTTTTTGTTTAATTTACTTGTGGTGGCAGGGGGAAGTATGTATAATATGGACAGGGTAATTGGCGGGTATCACAGGATATTCCGGAGGTACTTATTTTTTTAGAAAAGAAAGGATATAGGGTAAATGAGAAAAAGAATTTTAGGAACGATCATTGCGGCAGTTTTTTTTGCAGTAGCAGCATTTGCAGGGGCAAATGGACTGGCAGAGACACAGGCGGCATGTGAACATTCACAGGTGAAGGATGGAGCCTGCGTGGATTGTAATGATCCGGTAGAATGCATCGAGGTAGAGGATGCAAGTGGAACAGCAAAGGGCACTTATTCTAAACTAGAAGATGCAGCGGCTGCTGCCGGAAACGGTGATATACTGAAGCTTCTATATAATTGTGAGAGTACATCAACATATATTGATGCGGGGAATAAGAATCTTACGATTGATCTGAATAAGAAGGAGTTAAAGGCTGTTCATTTCGATATCATGGGTTCGCTTGTGATAGAAAATGGAGAATATAGTGGCTATATCAGGAATGCAGCGACAGGGAATGAACATACATTAACATTTGAAAATGTGAGAGCAGATCTTACGCAGCTTGGATGGTATGCAAAGGGTGGCATTAAACTGGTAAACAGTAATATAGAACAGCAACATGATGGTGCAGCATTTACAGAATGGTGGCTTGAAAAGCTGCAGATGGATCAGACATCTGTTTATAAGATTACAAATTCGCCAAGCGGACTAAGCAATTATGGGTTGCTTTCATTAGATGAAGCTGTGGGCGGTATTGAAGAATTTCTTCCGGCCGGATACACATTGGATGGACAGCCGAATTCCTATAATACGATATTAGATGAAACAGGCACAAAGGCGAGAAGCGTAGAGCTTCGTTATCGCCGGCTGACAGATGCGACAGTTTCTGTATCCATTGCCCCGACTTCTTATGTATATGATGGAAAAGCAAAAGAGCCAACAGTGACTGTCACATACGATGGAAGAGATCTGACAGAAGGAACGGATTATACCTGTACATTTACAGATAATATCAATGCAGGAACAGCAAACGTAAAAATAACAGCAAAGGGTAAGACTTATCACGGAGAAACCGTAAAGAATTATACGATCGATAAAGCACCACAGACAGCACCAACCGGTCTTACGACAGAAAATGAAAGTGCAAAAGGGAAAAAGGACGGTTCCATTAAAAATGTTGATATATCCATGGAATATTCCGTTGACCAGAATGTATGGAAGCCGATCACAGCAAATACGATCACAGGCATTTCTGCCGGTGCTTATTACGTCAGATATAAGGAAACAGCAAATTATTATGCATCGGGAGCAACAAAAGTAACGGTTAAAATGTCTGTCCCGGATGGTGGAACAACAGAAAATGTGACAACAGAAGACGTGACAACGGAAGCTTCTACAGATGCAACGACAGAGGATACAACGGAAGCTACAACTACGACAGAAGATCGTACTGATGATACAACGGAAGATGTAACGACAGAGTCAACGGATGATACTCAGGATGAAACGGAAGATGTGACAACAGAATCCGAAGAAGTTGTATCAACGGAGGACCAAACAACAGAGAAAACAGATGCCGATAAGCCGGATGACCAGAAGAACACCGGAGTAAAGACAGGAGATGATTTTGCTATGAAGACCGCAGTTGCAGGTATGATCATTTCACTGGGGCTTGCCGGAATCGTTGTTATAAATAAACGCAGAAAATAAAATCAGAAACAAAGATATAAGAGAAAAGGAGTGCTGGATTTGGACAGAAATGTCTGAATCTGGCACTTGTGATTGAAAGGAAGCATATGAGCAGAATCGAATTGATCGCTCCATGTCATTTTGGATTGGAGTCAGTATTGAAAAAAGAAATCCTGGATCTTGGATATGAGATCGTTCAGGTAGAAGACGGAAGAATTACATTTGCAGGAGAAGAGGATGCAGTTGCAAGAGCAAATATGTTTATTCGTACGGCCGAACGTATCATGATCAAGTGCGGAAGCTTTAAGGCAGTAACATTTGATGAATTATTTGAAGGAACCAAGAGTATTCCATGGGAGCGGTATCTGACCCGTGATGCAAAATTCTGGGTATCCAAGGCTACATCAAATAAGAGCGCACTGTTCAGCCCATCTGATATCCAGTCCATCGTGAAGAAAGCTATGGTAGAGCGTATGAAACAGACCTACCATGTATCATGGTTCACAGAGGATGGAGCAGAATATCCGGTTCGTGTATTTATATTTAAGGATATTGTTACAATAGGGTTAGATACATCAGGAGTATCTCTTCATAAACGTGGCTACAGAAAACTGGTTGGTAAGGCCCCGATATCAGAAACCCTGGCATCGGCACTGATCATGCTGACACCGTGGAACAAGGATCGTGTACTGGTCGACCCATTCTGTGGAAGCGGAACATTTCCGATCGAGGCTGCTATGATCGGAGCAAGGATCGCACCGGGCATCGACCGGGATTTCCTGGCTTCCGAGTGGGCGAAGGTCGGAGATAAGAAGATGTGGTACAATGCGATCGATGAAGCAAATGACATGATCGACCATGATGTGAAGATGAATATTCAGGGCTACGATCTGGATAATGAAATGGTGAAGTGTGCGATGGAGAATGCCAGAGCAGCGGGAGTGGATGAACATATCCATTTCCAACAGAGAGATGTAAAGGATCTCAGGCATCCGAAAAAATATGGCTTTATCATCACGAATCCGCCATATGGTGAACGTCTCGAGGATCGGGAGGATCTTCCTGAATTATATAAGACGATTGGGGAAAGCTTCAGACGACTGGATGACTGGTCGATGTTCCTGATCACGTCATACAGTGAGGCGGAGAAATATATAGGAAGAAAGGCGGATAAGAATCGTAAGATCTACAATGGTATGATCAAATCATATTTCTATCAGTTCATGGGACCAAAGCCGCCAAAGAGAAAGTGAGACAGAGTTGAAAAAGTTTTTGATAGCGGTAGCAGTTGCAATCTTGAGTGTATTGCTCTATCTGGGCTTCTTCCGGCATCCGGATGTGAGCGTGGAAAAGACCGACGGTTCGGAGGCTGCGGCTGAGGCAATGATGAAAGAGATCGTAACAAGTGCAAATGAAAAGGGTGTTACGTTATATATCAATGACAATAAGATCACAGAGGCGGAATATCAGGCATATTTCAGTGATCGGTTACAGTTGATGATCCCAATCGCAGCATTTACCGATAAACTGGATTGTCTGGTAAATGTATATGAAAACGGAACGATCACACTGGCAAAAGGTGACAGCCTTGTTAAAGTTTATGGTGATTCGGATGTGGTAAATATCAATGGAAATGCAATACAGGCAATCGACAAGCCGGAGAAAAAGGATGATATCATCTATGTGCCGGTGAATGAGATCTGCGAGGCATTAAACTACAGCTGTAATATCAATCTGGAGACAAATGCTGCGGTGTTAAAAAAGATTGCCGAGGAAGAAAAGCTTCCGGTTGCATATGACATGAGAGAACATGATCGTGTATCTCTTGTAAGAGATCAGGGTATCTATGGAACCTGCTGGGCATTTGCATCACTTGCGGCACTGGAAAGTACGATCCGTCCGGCTGAAAATCTGGTATTTTCTGTTGATCATATGGCAATGAATAACAGCTTTAATGTCAGCCCATTTGACGGTGGCGAATATTATATGAGTATAGCCTATCTTGCGGCATGGCAGGGACCGGTGCTTGAGGAAGATGATCCGTATGGTGATAACCAGACGGTAAATGGATTGTCGGCGGTAAAGCATCTGGAAGAGGCCATCATCCTGAAGGACAAGAATTACGAGGCGATCAAATCATCCGTATACAAATATGGCGGTGTGGAAACGGTTATTTACTGTGATATGAAGAATGCAACGAGTAGTTCTTATTACTATAACAGAAACCGCAGTTCCTATTATTATGATGGAGATCAGACGCCGAATCATGACGTGGTGATCGTTGGCTGGGATGACAACTATCCGAAGGAATATTTTAATACAGAACCGGCGGGAGACGGTGCATTTATCTGCAAGAATAGCTGGGGGCAGGATTTTGGTGACGAGGGATTTTTTTATATCTCTTATTATGATACCAATATCGGTATGAACAGCGTAGTATATACGAAGCTTGGAAATAGTGACAACTACGACAAGATCTATCAGTCAGATCTGATGGGTGAGGTCGGAACGATGGGATTTGACGACAGGCCGGAGGCCTATTTTGCAAATGTCTATACGGCTGGAAAGAACGAGACATTAAAGGCAGTTTCCTTTTATGCGACAGGCCCGAAAACGACATATGATGTATATGTAGTGACAGATTTTACCGATGTATCTGATTTGCAGCAGCGGACAAAGGTGGCATCCGGTGAAATGCAGTACGAGGGTTATTATACGATCAATCTAAATGAGGCAGTACCGCTTCCGGATGACCGGAAATTTGCGGTGGTTGTGCATGTGAACACACAGGATTCCACGATGCCGATCGCAATTGAATATAATAATGATGAGAAAACGGCGAACTTCGATATCACGGATGGCGAGGGCTATATCAGCCTGTATGGCACGAAGTGGTCGAGTGCGGAGCAGGAGAATGACTGTAATGTCTGTTTGAAAGCCTTCACGGATGTGGGGGATTGAATAGAAAAGGAGAAGACAAGATGAAGAAATTGATTTTTGCTACGGGTAATGAGAATAAGATGAAAGAAATCCGCATGATCCTTGCGGATTGTGGATATGAGATCCTGTCGATGAAGGAAGCCGGAATTCAGGCTGACATCGTAGAAGATGGAAAAACATTTGAAGAAAATGCCATCATCAAGGCAGAGGCGATCCGTAAGATGACAAATTGTTTGGTGCTTGCGGACGATTCCGGTCTGGAGGTAGACTATCTCGATAAAGCACCTGGAATCTACTCTGCAAGATTTATGGGGGAAGACACCTCATACCGGATCAAGAATAAAGCGATTATTGACAAGCTTGCCGGTGTTCCGGATGAGAAGCGTACTGCAAGATTCGTATGTGCAATCGCGGCTGCATTCCCGGATGGAAAGACCATTACCAGACGTGGCACGATTGAAGGAATCATTGGATACGAAGAACGCGGCGAGAATGGATTTGGATATGATCCGATCTTCTTCCTGCCGGAGTATGGCAAGTCCACAGCAGAGCTGTCACCGGAAGAAAAGAATACGATCAGCCACAGAGGAAATGCACTTCGTTTGATAAAGGAAGTTATAAATGAGAATACTGATAATTAGTGATACACATGGAAGAACCAATACAATCCGGGATGTCTTAGATACGGTGGGAGACATCGATATGTTTATCCATCTGGGGGATGTCTGCGGAGATGAAGAATATATTTATGATAACGTAACCTGCCCGATACACATGGTTGCCGGGAATAACGACTGGGATTCCGATCTTCCAATGCAGGAGGAATTCATGATCGGCCGGTATAAGGTATTTATTACGCACGGACACCGATACAGTGTCCATTATGGAACGGACTACTTACAGGAGTTGGTCAAATATGATGGTTACGATATTGTGATGTATGGGCACACGCATGTCCAGAATCTGGAACGATATGGCGGAGCTTATATCGTAAATCCGGGCAGTCTGGCATATCCGCGTGATGGCATGAATGGCAAATACATGCTGCTGGAATTTGACCAGCATGGAACACCATTTTTTGCAGAAAATGAACTGAAACCGAAACGTCGGATGCGCAGCATATTTGAAGATATGTGGGGCGACCGGGAAGAGTAGAGATTATTAGAGACAAGAAAGAGGTCGGCTGTGAAGAAACGAGAGATTATAGAAGGTGTTATAAAAGACTATGATTTCCCAAATAAGGGAAGCTTTGAACTGGATGGCAAAAAAGTGATCGTGAAGGGAGCACTGCCCGGACAAAAGGTGTCCTGTATGGTATCCAAGGTGCGGAAGGATAAGGCAGAAGCACGTCTGTTGGATGTGCTGGAACGCTCCGAGATCGAAGATGCAGTACCACCATGTCCACAGTTTGGCATTTGCGGCGGCTGTGCATACCAGACCATGAGCTATGAGCATCAGTTGGAATTAAAGGCAGGACAGGTGAAGAAGCTGTTAGATGGTGTGATCGATTCAGAGGCACATCCATATGATTGGGAGGGCATCATCGGCTCGCCAGTTACAACTGCATACCGGAATAAGATGGAGTATTCATTTGGCGACGAATATAAGGATGGTCCGCTGGTACTAGGACTTCATAAGAAGAACAGCATGTACGACATCGTTCCTGTCTGCAACTGCGTGATCGTAAGCGAAGATTATAACAGGATCGTTTCTTATACGATGGAATTCGCAAGGGCGCATGGACTGTCCTACCATAAGAAAATGCAGCATGTAGGACTGCTTCGTCATCTGGTGCTTCGCCAGTCCAAGACAAATGGCGGACTTCTGGTAAATCTTGTAACCAGCACGGACGGATTAGAGAATCTGGATCTGAATGCATATGTAGAAGGGCTTCTGGCACTTCCGCTTGACGGAACGATCGTTGGTATTCTCCATACGGCAAATGATTCTCTGGCGGATGCTGTTGTGCCGGAGAAGGTAACGCTGTTATACGGAAGAGATTATATCGAGGAAGAGGTGCTGGGACTGCATTTCCAGATCTCACCATTCTCATTTTTCCAGACAAATACAAAGAGCGCGGAACGACTGTACAGCAAAGCCCGTGAATATGCCGGAGATACCAAGGACAAGCTGATCTTCGACTTATACAGCGGAACCGGAACGATCGCCCAGATGTTATCACCGGTTGCCTCCAAGGTTATCGGCGTAGAGATCGTAGAAGAAGCAGTCGAAGCTGCAAGAGAAAATGCAAAGAGCAACGGACTTGATAACTGCGAATTCATCGCAGGCGATGTTCTAAAGGTCATCGACACCATCGAGGAAAAACCGGATCTCATCATCCTCGATCCACCGAGAGATGGCATCAATCCAAAGGCGCTCCTTAAGATCATCAACTACGGTGTAGATGAGATCGTCTATATCAGCTGCAAGCCCACCTCCCTCGCAAGAGATCTTGTGACTTTGCAGGAGTATGGATATTATGTGAAAAAGGCATGTGCAGTGGATCAGTTTGTGAATACGGGGCATGTGGAGAGCGTAGTTCTGTTGACTAAGGTACACAAGTAAAAGTGTAAAAATGCTTGAAAAATAAAGATTTTCCGAGGGTTTGGTAGCAAATTCAAGTCCTCGGATTTGCTTGTTTTAAGGAGCGGGAAATAATAGTAAAATAGAGGTTGAGAATACAAAACTATTGATTTTGGGTTGAATATATAAGACTATTGAATAAGGCGGTGAGGTAAAATGAAATCAAAACTAAGTATAATACTCGCTGCAAAGCGAAATGAAAAGCAACTTACTAAAAAACAAACTTCTGAACTTATGGGGGTTACGCCAATGTATTATGCCCGCTTTGAAAATAATAATCTAACTCCATCAAAGAGAAATCTAGATTTTTTTGCCGATTTTTTAGAGATGGATAAAGATGAACTTTGGAATATTATCGAAGAAGAGAAGAAAATGAAATTGTAAATTTTCTTCGTGCTTCTTGAAAATTATAGCGCACTGCGCTATAATTAAGAAAATGAAAACGAGGAGTTGTGAAGATGATTTCAGTAGAAAAGAAGTTGTTAACAGGATATACATTTATAGATTTGTTTGCAGGATTAGGTGGGTTCAGAATTGCATTAGAATCATTAGGTGCAAATTGCGTTTATTCGAATGAGTGGGATGTCCCTGTGCAGAAGGTATATGCAGAGAACTTTGGTGATACGCCGGAGGGAGATATTACGCAAGTTGATGAGAATACGATTCCTGATCATGATATACTCTGTGCCGGATTTCCTTGCCAGGCATTTTCTATTAGTGGCAAGCAACGTGGCTTTGAAGATAGTAGAGGAACATTGTTTTTTGATGTTGCTAGAATTGTAAAAGTGAAGAGACCCAAAGTTGTCTTTATGGAGAATGTGAAGAATTTTGCAACACATGATGACGGAAAAACTCTTGAAGTTGTAAAAGGCACTATGCAGGAATTGGGTTATACATTCTATCAGAAGGTGTTGAATGCTGTTGATTACGGTGTTCCGCAAAAACGAGAAAGAATTTACATGGTGTGTTTTAGAAATGACTTAGAGATTAATGATTTTAAGTATCCTAAGCCATTTGAGTTAACCCGTCACGTAGAAGACTTTCTTCTTAAAGACGAAGAAATAGTCAAGGACTTATATGTTGATAGATCAGATACTTACTACAACGGTGTAGAAGACAACCAGTATAGCAATAAGTCTATTCGTTTAGGTATTGTGAACAAAGGTGGACAAGGCGAAAGAATATACAGCATAAAGGGAATCGCAATTACTCTTTCTGCGTATGGCGGAGGCGTCTTTGCTAAGACAGGTGGATATTTAATAAATGGAAGGACGAGAAAGTTGCATCCACGTGAATGTGCTAGAATCATGGGATATCCAGATTCCTATAAAATCTGTAAGAGTGCAAACCAAGCTTATAAGCAATTTGGAAATTCAGTAGTAATTGATGTTTTGCAGCTCATCGCAGTGGAAATTGGTACAGTGATGGAGGGAAAATAAAGATGAATGAGATTGAATTCAGAAATTGGCTTATCAATAAAGGTGTAAAAACAAAGGTTGCAGGAGATACAATTTCAAGATTAAAAAGAATAGAACGAGAAATTGAAAACTGCGATATTGATGAACAATACCGCAGTGATAAATGTGAATATCTATTAAAACTCTTTTTAGATATGGGTAACAATGATGAAATGAAGAAATACCCAAACGCAAATCTTCCGATAGGAAAGTATTACATGAGTACATATCGTCATGCCCTTAAACAGTATATTCAGTTTTCGGATGACGTTACTTCAAACAAGCAATAAACTCTGGTTCGGACATACCAGGTGTAGATGCTTTATGCTTGATTGAAAAAATAACATTAGCATTGTATGTGTTTGAGAGTTTACGAAGCTCATATTCATCTCCACGTAGAGAAAACATATACTCAATTCCACAAAGGATGAATCTATGATCGTGTAGCTGCTGTGGCGAAACAATAAAAAGCTTATCCCCGGCAATACGAGAATCTGTAATAACATAATCGTGAGTTGATATATAATCCATCACAGGCTTAAGACGGCTCTTACCAACATTGCCTGAACCGCTTCGTTTGATTCGATACTTAGCTGTTACTTCGAAATAATCTCTGAAACGCTCAATAGGTAAAATTGTATAGTTATTTGTGATGAAGAAGTCGGCTCCCTTGTCTTTATATGCCTGGATAATCCAGTCAGCGAAGATATCGGAGCCGTTTGGTATATCAATATCTTTTCCGGCTGTACCAGCTTCTCTGAATGCATCGAAATCTTCATTCATATAGTCAATTATCATTTCTGCGTATCTGTTGATGCGATTAACATTGAGACGGCTATATTCAAATGTTCCTGTATCAAGGTCTGGTAATAAAACAAACTGTCCGCATTGAGCAGGTGAGTGTTTAGCATCAATGTAAAATGAATTGCCGGACTTGGTCTCAACTAAGATGTCAGGTACAGTTGAGTCGGCACCTCCTTGATGAAAAAATCTTGCGTATGCACCGAATCTGTTATTAAGATAATCCGTGCACTGAATTTCAAATTCTTCCCATATTGCCATTGCTTAATCCTCCTTAATCATTACATCCTCAAATGCTTGAAGATCCTTTTTGTCTTGTACTGTCTTCTTTAGTGATAATTGACAGATTACATTTGGATTACTTGTATTTGATAATCTTCTAACTTCAAAAACATATTTCATTGATTTAGAAAGTGTTTTAGAGTAATTATTATCCTTAAATTGATATGTGTATTCCTCACACATCATTTTTCTTTTATGTATATAAGTGTCAGAGTGAAGAAAACACCTTGTCTTTCCGCCCACCGATTTATATTCGATAATTCCAGAAATGCCTTCTTCTTTTAATCCTTGTATTATTTCTGAATTATTGTTTGATTCATTAGGCTCCGCTGAACCGCTTGTTTTTCTACGATAGAAAGCCTCAATAGTGAAGTAGTCAGAAAAACTGCTGGATGGAAAAATTATTATGTCTGTTCCTTCTGTCATAAAGAATTTAACCTTTTTCACAGAATAGAAATCTTGAACTAAACCGTAAAGAGTTGAACTGTCGACATCTACGGGAATTCCCTTTTTTCCGACTTTGTAATACCTCTTATATAGCCCATCCATGTATGCAATAATTCGCTTGCAATTATCAGATAGTGGAACTTTATTTCTTCTTGAAAAATCAAACTATTCAGTATCCTCGTTAGGAAATAAAACAAACTGACAACATTGAGAATCCCCGGCTTTTACTTCAACAAAGAATTCATCGAATGCTGCTGGTTCAATTTTGATGTCAGCTTTTGTAGAGTCTGATTTGCCATATGGTTCAATTGAATTATTATCTCCGTACATATATCTCAAATATTCGTAACACCTGTTTTCTAATTCTTCCCAAGCATTAGCCATAATCTAATGTGCCTCACTTTCGATAAAATTTTTAATTGAACATCCCAAAGCCTTTATGACATTAACGGTCATGGCATTTCCCGCCTGCATAAGGAGATGTCTATCAGAAACTTCGTTCTTTACTCTGTCAGCATATTCTTTTGGAAATCCTTGAAGTAGTAATGCTTCATAACCAGTCAGCTGATATATCGTATGGTTTTTAACATATAAAACACCATCTCTCTGTGCCCTTAATGTTGGACAGCGACCGTCATAAATGCGAAGATCATTCATGCGGGTGTCGATTATTTTGCCTTCCATCTCCTTAATATCATCAACAGTGTATTTACCGTTATTTGTAGGATTTTTTAGATAATAGGAGAGAATATCGAGTCTTTCAGTACTTGCAATATTATCGTCAATCAAGAAATTGGAAAGAGATGGTTTTTCTACTGGTTCAGGCCACTGAAATTCACCTATATTCTTTCCCAAATCTTTTCTGATGCCTACAAAGTAAACTCTTTGACGCATTTGAGGAACACCATATTCAAGGCTAGTGAGAACCTTATAGGTTACATCATAACCAACTCTATTTAATTCGTTGATGATGATTTTTATTGTTTTGCCTTTGTCGTGAGTTACCAATCCCTTGACATTTTCTAAAAGAAAACATTTAGGTTGCGTTTCTTCTAAAATTCTTGCCAAGTGGAATATGATTTGTCCTCTGTCATCAGAGAAGCCTTCTTTCCTGCCTATAACAGAGAAAGTTTGGCATGGAAATCCAGCAATCAACATATCGTAGGGTAGTAATTTTTCAGTTTTAATTCTCTTCAAGTTATAATAATAAGGTTCATCTGTAGTATCGTGCATGAGGGTATAAGTACGTACTGCAAGTTTGCTAGTGTCTGAATAACCTGTACTTTTAAGTCCGGCTTGCTCTAAACCGAGTCGGCCGCCACCAATTCCGGAACACAAATCTAAAAATGTATTTATTCCCATTGCTTTTAATCCTTGATAGTTTCCATGATGTCTTCCAACTTACAATCCATGGCCTCACAGATTTTGAGAAGAACATCAGTGGTGATGTTTGCACCTTTGCCTAACTTGGCAATGGACGCTGCACTGATTCCGGCAGCATCCTTTAAATCGTTTTTATTCATTTCTTTGTCAATCAACATCTTCCAAAGTTTGTTATAGCTGATTCGCATTGTCTGACCTCCATTTAATCCGTTACATCTATAAGAAAACCATAGCGCCCTGGCTCTAGCCCTTTAGTAAATGTGATAATATTTGTCCCTGTAGATTTGAAATCTATATTAGGTACATCTTTCATATTATCGAGAAGAATAATCTGACCACAGTCCTGATGATTAGTAAAGTATGTGTACAAAGATGCCCTCATGCTTTCTGGGGAAACATCTGAAATACCTTGATCTAGTCCAAGAAGTGGTGTATCAATCACGAGGAATCCAGGGTCGTATACAGCATTCTCTGATAAGTACTGTCTGAATGACATTGCAATAATACTATTCAGGAAAGATGTGTATCCTTGACCATTGAAATTCTGCTTTTTACGACCATTGATTTCTACATCAAAACTTGACAAATTAAGTCTTGCAGTCGTTAAGTTCGGAAAACTACATTCGGCTAATGAGTCTTTAAGCAACTTATCTATTTTTTCTTGGAACTCCTTATCCAGTAGCTCTTTTGGATGATATTCTGATTCAGATTCTTCTTCGCTAGGAAGTTCTCTTAAATCCGTTTCCCAGCTTGTTGCAAAATCCGCTATTACACTTAATTCGTGCTGAATCTGAATATATACACGATAATCATCGTGCATTTTCTTTAAAGAATCCGCCTGTGGTTGAAGTTCCTCTTGGATGATTTTTTCTATATCGTCACGCTGTGTTTCAAGCTGTTTGAGTTGTGTTGCGATATCTTCTTTTTCGGCAAGAAGCTCTTTTTCTGTTTCAACAAGACCATTCATTTGGCTAGTAATTCTATGTAATTCTGCTTGAGCGGATTTTATATAGGACTTTTTGTTTTTGACAGGAATGGTTCCGTCACAAAATGGGCAGATGGTATTGTGTGTGACATTTTTCATTTCTACCTCTCCGTTAACGATAAAAGAGAGGCGTTTTATGTCTGAAACATACTGACCTCGAAGGGTAGCATATCTTACTTGCAGAAGATTGCATTCAGCTGCTTGCTCTTGAAGTTCCAATATCTGTCCAAGTATCTCTTTGCTTGTGGAAGTTGCTGCCGATATTTTTTCTTCAGTTGCTTTTATGTTATCGATGATTTCCTGCATTTTTTCTTCTACATCGATACCATCAAAAAGAGCAAGTTGTTCTTCAAGAGTTTTTTTCTTTCCTGATATTGCAACTATTTTTTTGTTTACATATTCTTCAACTGCTTTTTTTCTTGCTACACGAATTTCCTTTTTTGTCTTAGGATCTATATTTGCAAACTCTTTACCATATATAAGTAAGAGTAATGATGATAAAAATGCAGTTTTTTCTGTTCCTTGAGTCGGCTCAATTACAGATGTTTCTTTTACTATATCTGTTACACTGAAAAGAAGAAGGGGGAGAATAGTTCTCCAGCTCATTTTCTGTGTGTCAAAATATTTGTTCTTATAAATATATTGTCCATCCTCAATACCTATGGATGCCAATAATAAATCTCCTAATAATGGAGCAGGCTCCTTTTTCTTTGGGTTGAACTTTAAATCATAAGTACAACTATCATATCCAGGAACATTGGTAACAACTTCAACTTTGTTTTTACCAAATGAACGAGTAATCTGAATATTGCCCTTTGGGGTATGCAGGCTTAGTTCAATTGTTGTATATCCTAAACTGTCATCGAAAGGTTTGTTCTTTCCACCAAAGCAGAAGTCTATGCATTTGATGATGCAGGTTTTACCAGTGTTGGAACGACCCTGGATTAAGTTCAGACCCGGTTGAAGTTCGACAAAGGAGTCGGTTTTGCCACTGCCTTTAGCAAGGACTTTTGTTATATAAAACTTGCTCATGCCTTCCTCCTCATATAATCAAGTGTTTTTTATTGAAAATTCAAGGTTTTCAACCTTTCATATCTCAGTGAATAAGCCGCAGTTATGAGCATTTCGATGTATCAGGTACTGAAATAGTGGTTTGAGGGTATACGAAATAAAACGTCATTGATTTCCGCTTTACTGGCCTTGTGTATACCCATCCCTCTATGGCAGCTAACCTCCTATATCCACCAGGATCATCTCTGTCTCCAGAGGTCCTAACTTCCTTCGTCCTGCCTGCCCATAACCAGGGTGTCAGCTATGCTCCCTAACGGGGTCTCGCCCCATGGAAAATATTCCTGCCGACTACTGGCTCATTCTTTGTATTATTGATTACTGACTCGTTTCCTGTTCCAGCACTGTGATCAGCGGACGTTATCTGTTACATTCTGCTTGTTCCAGTGGCTGTCCACATGACAGCCTCCATTATAGTTACTTGTCTTTCTTACGCAGCCTGTAGATAAACTGCCGGTCTCTTGATGTCACTGACCATCTTTTTCGGATCATAATCCACACCTTTTGTCAGCATGGCATAAAAGACTCGTATCAGCTTGGCTGCAATCGCCATAAGTGACTGCATTTTCTTCAACGGACTCAGCCTTCTTGTTGTATAATAATTATGGAGTTCTCTGAACTCCGGGTTCTTCGCCACAAGCGACATTGCAACCTCAAAGAGCAGGTATCTGAGTCTCTTTCGACCTCGTCTGCTTATTGTTGTCTCGCCCTTGTGCTTTCCCGAGCTACTTTCAACCAATGCCAACCCTGCAAGCTTCTGCAGTTCTTTCGGCGTGTTAAAACGGCTGATATCACCTACTTCAGCAAGGAATCCTGACACTGTCTTGATTCCCACACCTTTGATTTTCAACAGCTTCTCAGCCATCGGAATCTGCTTTACCAACCCTTCAATCAGAGTCATAACTTCCTGAAGACGTATGTTTCTGGATTCATAATCCTCCAGAAGCATTCGGATTTCCATTCTTGCAGATACTGCTCCTTCTTTACTTCCGACGCTGTGCTCTGCAGCTTCTATCAGGGTCTTCGCCCTCGCTTTTCCAACTGCTCTTAACTTCGCTTCACGCCAGATTTGATTCACTCCATCGATACCTAACGTCAGGATATCTTCAGGGAGTGGTGCTGATTTAAGGATTAGCATTCCGCTCTTGGCATCTGGATTTCCGTATACCGTCTTATATTCAGGAAAATATATATTGAACCAACGACTGATCCTGTTTTGAATTCTTGTAAGTTCCGCCTGTAACTGGAATCTTATGTTTGATGCTGTTCTAAGATCAGCGTAAACACCATCCGGCAGGTATGGGATCATGTAACGTCCCTCTCTAACTAATCCTGCTATAACTTTCGGATCCTTACGGTCATTTTTAGTTGGATTATTGTCGTCGAGTTCTTTTGATTTTTTCACATGGTGAGGATTTACAAGAACCGGTTTCATTTCATTATCCTGTAGAAACTTTCCAAGGTTGAACCAGTAATGCCCGGTCGGTTCCATACCTGGAACCACCTTATCCTTCTCATGTCTTTCTTTGAGATCCAAGATCCATTCCTTAAATGTCACAAATCCAGCCTCTGTGTTACTAAATTTAAAAGGTTTCTTTGAATACTCAATTCCTCTGTAATCAAAAGCTCTGGCGTAGTGCGTCTCACTTCCGACATCAATCCCGAGTACCAAAGTTTTTTCTGTAATAGCTTCAATTTTTGCGTTCTGTGTGTTAGACTTCATTGTAGATACCTCTCTGTTCAATAAGATTTTTACTAACCTGCCAGTCAGTAGTCTTATTGTACTCTGAGGTATTTTCAATTTTCAACATCCACGTTTTTTATTATACAGGAAGCTCCTTAAATCTTTAATTGCTTTACAATTTATAAGTTTTACGATTTCTTCATCCGAAGATTCTGCAAATTTCCTTTGTACCTCTTTGGCTATTTCGAGGTATTGGGTTGCATAGTCGGATGATAGTGAATCCACATAATTTTTCCCTTTATCATTAAGAAAGTATGTGAATCCTTCTTCTGAGTGCTTTATAGAAATCAAACCACTCAGAACAAATTCTTTTATTCCTTCGTTACAGCTGGCTCTTTTTGATGCCAGTTCACTAAAGTTATAGTTACTATCTCCATGTAGATTTATATGGGATACATCAAAATCTCTACCATAGATTGTTATGAAATCATACGCTGCAATACGGTCAACTGTTGCAGCTTTGGGTTGGATAGAAGATAGAACTAATAAAACACGAAGACCCGTTTCAAAGGATGAGTTAAATATCTCATTCATCAATATCTACCCACGATTTTATCTTCTCGTCATTTACCAAGATGTGGCAAATGCCTTTCTTTTCAAGATTTCCAATAAGACCAACAACGTTAATTAGGGCAGATTTAGTAAGTGAAATTGTAGTAATCCTATCAAGGACAGCTTTAAGTCTGTCATACCCTGTTGCATGATCTTCGTCATAATATGTATCTTCGATGCCTGCGTAAGCATCTTCTTTTAATGCTGTAAACTGTGAATCGCCATCTGCAAATGTTTCTCTTGCAACGTGCTTTACGTATTCTGCTTGGTAGTAAGCTTTCCTTTGTGAGGAATAGTGACGTTGTAAATTTTTAGAAAGGGTAGGAATCATATCAGGAGTAATATCTCCAGCAGCTTTTCCTAGTTTTTCTGCATACACATCGCATAGGGCGTTTACATATGGCAGCTCTTCCGGGTTGAGTAATCCAGGCTGTACCAGTTCAACAGGTATAGATACCTGCTCATTTCCTAAATAAATAATGCTGTTTTGACTATCAAAACGAACATGATTGACAGGAGTATATGGAACGCCGTTCTCATCGTATTCAATAGGTGAGTTTTGAACAAGATTGACATTTCCTCCTGGAAGGTTTGTTACATTAACATTATTCTGACCTGTTTGCTGTATCGATGGTGGAGCAGGACTGTTGATTATTGAATTATTATTTTTATTCATTTGCCATCCTCCTATAATTTGATGTTTATCGTTCCGTTATTGGTCAGATTAATGTTGTTATCTCCGCTTTGAACAACATTTGTCTGTTGCTGAATGATGGTTGTGTTTTCGGCTTTAGTATCTTCCTCTGGAAGAGGATATAAACGAAGATATAAATCTCTTATTTCACATCGTAGTCTGTACGACTCTGGCTGAAGAACTTTTCTTAGTTGTTCGCCTTCCTCCCATGATTCGTTTCTAAACCACAAGATGTTTCTTCCGGGAATCAAGCGAAGGAATTTATCTGAAAGATAGTAAGTGTATTCACTTAAAATATCCATCGTATCCTTTACTAAAGTTCGAAAGGCATAATCTTCAATTTCCCGATATTCAAATTTCCAACTATTGATAAAATCCGTAATATTATCTGAAAGGAATAAGTCCGTTGCTTCTGCTGATGGGTCATTATCAATACAGTATTTGAATAAAGGTTTTGCACCTTCTCTAAATCTTTTTAGAAAAAGGGCGTCATTCTCATTTAATTTATTTATGACAAGCCTTGGTTTTTCGGGTTGATCTGCTTTGCCTTTTTCCATATCATCAGCCAGAGTTTCCATTACTTTTCCCCAAGCATCAGCTGCAGCTTTTCCGGAAGCAAGAATCTTATCCTCGATTCTTGCTTTTGGAGTTTTAGGTTGATTTTCAGATCTAACTACTTCAACAACATCATCTGTAGGAGAGGCGTCAGAGGTATTTGCACCTTCAATGGTTGTTTTTACGACAAAACTTCTCTCATTTGTAGTACCAACAGAAGACACAAACTTCCAAGGTGATTTCTTTCCGTTTTGGGTATGCCATTTCTCAAATGTTGCACGACCTTTTGTGTTATCAGGTCTTTGTGTTATGACGAAGTGCAATACTGAAAGCAAAAATACCGGAAGTTCAACATCTGTAATACTATTCAAATTTTCCTTTGTAACGCTTTTATTTAGAGCAATATCAAAGAGAGTGTTTTTGTCGATTTCGGCATCATCCTGAATTACCTCGATAAGAGATTTTACAAGCCACTCAGAACGCATTTCATTTATAAATCTGTTTATGAACTCTGACATTCTATTTAGAAGGTCAGGGTCTTTTTGTTTTATGGAAGATGTGTATGAACTTATGACCGAGGGGTCAGTAAAAGGGATATAGGTAGTCCCGTAATCTTGGCAGGTCTTAAACTGCGTAGTGCATTTTCCGAAAGTACCACCTTGAGCTGATTCGAAACTATCGCCTGTAACTACCTTGACCAATCCCATCATTACATCGGTGTCTTTCAGTCCGTCAGATCCACTATTAAATTTATCTCTTGCTTTTATTCGTGTTTTTCTTGCCTGAAGAATTAATGAAAATAGTATTCCTCCGCAAAGATAAGGCACCTTTGTTGGGGTCATCCTTACAACCTCCTTTATTTAGTAACCTTAGAAAGCTTAGAAAGACGAAAACAGGGAGTTAGCCTGTTGACGGAAACCTTAGCCACTATAGGTTTATAAGTGAAGATTGAGATAAGTCGTGGAAACGTTTAGACCTACCGCATCAACACTTTCTCATATTATATCAGAAAAATATGAAAAAATCTACACTTCTCAAGTTTTGATATGTGATTGTGAAGAAAATCTCGTAAAACTGATATAAATCTTCAAACCGAAATGAAAGTGAGGTGATTGGAAATGGATAAGAACTCAAAGCAAACATCCAAGGCAGTTGCTTCGAAAGCAAGCAAAGTCCTTCGTGACGGTCGTTACAGCAAGACATCAAAATCCGTAGCTGGAAGTGCATTAGCACAAACAAGACCAGTAAAGCGTAAGTAATACTGGCAATAAGGGTGGACAGAGCAGGATTGGATAATCAACCTGTCCATCTCCCTTCGGGGAAATATCAAATATTAAATATCACAAGGCCTGATTAGCTATAAGGGCATTGGATACAGATATCGGTATCGATTACAGGACAACCTGTGAAAGGTGCGATAGAAGTACCCTTATTTCCTTATGCCCTTTTTCAGGCAATTCATGGGTCGGTACTTCTATAAGCACCGACCCTATTTGTTTCCTATGCCCTTCTGCAAGAACCAGGCAGAAAGGCAGGAACTTTATGAAAATCAAGATTCGTTACGAGAACGAGTATCAGACACTTGAGGTAGAAAACATGGAATTGGAGAAATGGTTAAATATCTCCATTTCAGAAGAAGAGAGTCAGGAAGACTACGAAAAGAGAATCCAAGATGTAATTGAAAGGATACGATTCGTCAGGGGTTGGAACGGTTTATGGTACATGGCTATACCGCTGTCCCGGTACTGAATGATCAGGAACAGTATATTGGAAGCGTGACGGAGGGAGATTTCCTCCGCCACCTTCTTGTTTGCCAGACAACAGACTTGAAAGTACAGGAGGGATACCGACTTGGCAGCATTGTTCGCAGAGATTTTTGCCCTGCGTTACAAATAGATGCAGATTCCGAGCAGGTTGTAACTTCAATGCTGAATCAGAATTTTGTCCCCATCGTTGATGGCCGGAATGCTCTATGCGGGATTCTGACAAGGAAACGGTTGATTGAATTTCTGGCACAAGCTCGTGATAAAAAAGAATAAGTCCTGCATCTTTAGACGGTCTTAATACAGATGCGCATTCTCTTTTACTTTCTTTACTCCCTTTGATTTATAATTAAGGGCACATAAAGGGGTATAAAGGAGGATTGCAGTTATGAGGACAGTGTTGTTAAAAAGGAAGTTGACTTCGTTTCAAATTATCATCCTCGGGTTTTCCGGTGTGATCCTTTTCGGCACCTTCCTTTTAATGCTACCGTTTTCCAGTCGCAGCGGACTGGCAACGCCTTTCTCGGAGGCATTGTTTACTTCTACTTCAGCAGTCTGTGTAACCGGACTCATTATACATGATACGGCAACATACTGGTCGGCCTTCGGCCAGTTTGTCATTTTACTGCTGATTCAGATTGGAGGCATGGGGGTTATTACCATAGCCGCATCCTTTGCAATGATTTCCGGTCGGAAGATTTCTTTGATGCAGCGCTGTACCATGCAGGAGGCGATTTCAGCGCCAAAGGTAGGGGGAATCGTTCGCTTGACTGGCTTTATCGTCAGGGTGACACTGGTGATGGAACTGCTGTGTGCAGCCGTGATGGCGCCGGTGTTTTGCCGTGATTTCGGGAAAAAGGGACTTTGGATGGCACTGTTTCATTCCGTGTCCGCTTTTTGTAACGCAGGCTTTGATCTATTGGGTGTGCGCACTCCCTTTTCCTCCCTGACCAGCTATGCAGCAAATCCAGTCATAAACTTTACTATTATGTTCTTAATTGTGTTTGGGGGCATTGGCTTTCTGACTTGGGATGATATTCGGACAAATCGATTGCATTTGCACAAATATCGGATGCAGAGTAAGGTGATTCTTTGTACCACAGCGGTTTTATTGATCGTTCCGGCAATGTACTTTTATTTTTTTGAGTTTGCTGATCTTACCCGAAAGGAACGGTTTTTATCTTCTCTTTTTCAAGCTGTAACACCACGAACAGCTGGCTTTAATACGGTGGAATTAACTGATTTGAGTGAGGCAGGACAATTTATCACCATTGCGCTGATGCTGATCGGCGGTAGTCCCGGGTCTACCGCAGGCGGTTTGAAAACAACAACCATTGCTGTTTTGCTTACTACTGCGATTTCTACCTTTCGGCGCAGAGAAAATGCCAACCTCTTTGGACGTCGTATTGATGATGATGTCGTAAAAAATGCAGCGACAATTTCGCTTATGTATATCACGCTATGTTGTACCGGTGGCCTTATCATCAGCGTTTCCGAAGGACTTCCCATGCTTACCTGCCTTTTTGAAACTGCCTCAGCTGTTGGCACAGTCGGCCTGTCCCTGGGAATTACGCCGGAACTGAATCTGCTCTCACGGAGTGTTTTGATTCTGCTGATGTTTTTTGGACGAGTCGGTGGCCTTACATTAATTTTTGCGGCCTTGTCCAGTGCACAAAAGAAAGTTTCAAAACTACCAAAGGAAAAAATAACAGTAGGATAAAGGAGACATTATGAAATCAATTCTTCTAATTGGTCTGGGGCGATTTGGAAAGCATATTGCCCTGCACTTAAATCATTTGGGCCATCAAGTGATGGCGGTAGATACTTCGGAGGAACGTGTAGAGGCTGTTCTGCCCCTTGTTACCAATGCACAGATTGGAGACAGTACGAATGCCGATTTCTTGGAATCTCTCGGTGTTCGCAACTATGATGTATGCATTGTGGCCATCGGCAACAACTTTCAAAGTTCATTGGAAACAACTTCTCTGCTCAGTGAATTAGGAGCGAGGTTTGTAGTTTCCAGAGCTGCAACTGATGTTCAGGAAAAATTTTTGCTGCGTAACGGTGCAAATGAAGTAGTCTACCCGGAAAAACAGCTCGCAAAGTGGACAGCAATCCGTTACAGTGCGGATCACATTCTCGATTACATAGAACTGGATGAAAATCATGCCATGTTTGAGATTCCCATTCCCAAAGATTGGGCGGACCATTCGATTGGAGAGCTTGATATTCGTAAAAAATTCAATATTAACATTATGGGAATCAAGAAAAGCGGCAAGCTGGAGTTATCTATTTCTTCAGACACAGTGCTGAAAGCAGGAGATACCATGTTGGCGTTGGGAAGTAACAGAAATTTGCAAAAGTGCTTTCATACTTGATTTTAAGAAAAATCAAAGGAATTTGGGGTGAATCTATGCAGGATGTTATTTTACTTGTAAGTACATCAGCCATATTTATTTTTGGGTATTTTCTGATGAATAAACTGGATGTTTTTCTGGAAAACAATTTTGAGCCGATTACCCAGAATCAAATCACACAAATAGCACTATGGAGGGATTCCAAAAAATCACCTGTTGTCGATTTTTTCATTGGATGCCTGAACAAATTTGCCGTGGATCAGTCGCAGATGTAGGTTTTGACGTTGTGTGTTATAATATTGAAAAATGGAATCGCTTTTACTTGAGTGACAGATAGGAGGGTTAAAATGGAACTGCCAAGACAAGATCCGGATCAGCTTCTTCGTGCGATCCGTAACGATGCATCCACTAAGAAAAGCGGAAAACTCAAAATCTTTTTCGGTTATGCCGCAGGTGTCGGAAAGACCTATGCCATGCTTCAGGCGGCTCATCAGGCTAAGGAGCGTGGCATCGATGTGGTTGCTGGATACATAGAACCCCATGCCCGACCCCAGACGATGGCACTTCTGGACGGCTTGGAGCAGCTTCCGGTGAAACAAGTTGCTTACGAAGAAATGACCCTTCGTGAATTTGATATTGATGCTGCGCTCAAGCGAAATCCCCAGCTCATACTGGTGGATGAGTTGGCCCATACCAACGCCGAAAGCAGTCGGCACACGAAGCGGTATCAGGATGTTCAGGAACTGCTAAATACTGGAATTGATGTCTATACGACTGTAAATGTCCAACATATTGAGAGTCTCAACGATACAGTAGCCTCTATCACCGGAATTCTTGTGCGGGAGCGCATTCCGGATTCCACCTTTGATCAAGCAGATCAGGTAGAACTGGTGGATATTGAGCCTGCGGAGTTGCTGGAACGACTGGCAAGTGGAAATGTGTACCGGGAAGATCAGGCGCAGCGGGCAACAGTTAATTTTTTCACGCTGGAAAATCTCACCGCATTGCGGGAAATCGCCCTCCGTCGGTGCGCCGACCGGGTGAACTTGCTGACGGAAAGCGCCAGAGTACAGAGCCGAGGCGATTACCATACAGACGAGCGCATTCTGGCATGTCTTTCCTCGTCGCCATCCAACGCAAAAATCATTCGGACTGCTGCAAGGATGGCAAGAGCCTTTCGGGGAACATTTACCGCTCTTTATGTGGAAACGCCAAATACAGCGGCGATGAGTGACGATGATAAAAAGCGTTTGCAGGATAATAAGCGTCTGGCCCAGCAACTTGGCGCTGCGATTGAGACAAGTTATGGCGATGATGTGCCTTATCAGATTGCGGAATTTGCCCGTCTTTCCGGCATCTCAAAAATCGTAATTGGACGAAGTACCATTGCACGAAAGAATATTTTCAGCAAGCCCACCTTGACGGAACGCCTGATTTCCAGCGTACCTAATCTGGATATTCATGTGATACCGGATGCCAGCACAGGAACCAGCTATCAGGAAAAAAAGAGTAAGGCGCAGGTAGATGCGATGCCCCTGCGTGATGTTCTGAAGAGTATAGTCGTATTGCTGGTAGCTACACTGATTGGCTGTGGCTTTGACGCTCTTGGGTTCACGGAGAGTAATATTATCGCAGTTTACATATTAGGCGTACTTGTGACCGCTGTAATCACAACCAACCGACTGTGCGGGATTCTGACCTCGGTTGTCAGTGTGCTGGTTTTCAATTTCTTTTTTACCACTCCGAGACTGACATTCCATTTTGACGATCCGAACTATATTGTTACCTTTACCATTATGTTTATAGTAACATTGCTTTCCGGATCTCTCGCTACCCGGCTGAAAGAAAATGCGAAACAATCTGCTCATACAGCTTACCGTACAAAGATTCTTTTTGAAACCAACCAGCTTCTGCAAAAAGAGCAGGATGAGAATGCGGTAATCACCGCTACGGCAGGGCAGCTCATGAAGCTGCTGAAAAAAGATATTGTCGTCTACCTGTCTGATGGTAAAGAACTTGCCACCCCTAACGTTTTTCGTGCTGTTAATAGCATTCAGGAAGATTTAATTTCTGAGAACGAGAAAACAGTCGCCGATTGGGCCTTCCGAAACAATAAACATGCCGGTGCCACAACAGATACATTATCCAGTGCAAAGTGTTTATACCTTGCGATTCGGGTTAACCAGAATGTATATGGAGTAGCTGGTATTGCTGTGAACGGTACTCCATTGGACTCTTTTGAAAATAGCGTGCTTCTTTCCATTCTTGGCGAGTGCGCATTGGCGCTGGAAAACATCAAAAATGCCAAGGAGAAGGAGGAAGCGGCTGTCCTGGCACAAAATGAACAACTTCGTGCCAACCTGCTGCGGGCAATCTCCCATGATCTTCGGACGCCTTTGACAGCGATTTCCGGCAGCGCAGACAATTTGCTTGCAAATTATAAAAAAATGGACGATGCACTACGGGAGCAGACCTTTACTGATATTTATGACGATTCCATGTGGCTAATCAATCTGGTTGAAAATTTGTTAGCAGTCACACGAATTGAGGGCGGACAGGTCAATCTAACTCGGAGTATCGAACTCATGGATGAGGTCGTTTCTGAAGCGCTGAAGCACATCAACAGAAAAAGTAAAGAACACACCATTCGTGTGACCAGCGGTAAAGACTTTATCCTTGCCCACATTGACGCGAAGCTGATCGTTCAGGTGATTATCAATTTGGTTGACAACGCCATCAAATATACCCCTGTCGGTTCAGTAATTGAAATACACACCGATCAAAAAGAGCAATGGGTCACGGTTTCCGTTTCCGACAACGGCCCTGGGATTCCCGATGAGCAGAAACCCCGTATTTTCGATATGTTTTATAGTGGGGCCAATAAAGTGGTCGACAGCCGCAGAAGCCTTGGATTGGGGCTGTCCCTCTGTAAGTCCATTGTGACCGCCCACGGCGGCACGATTTCCGTATCAGACAATCAGCCAAATGGCACTGCTTTTAAATTTACATTACCTGCAGAGGAGGTAGAACTTCATGAATAAACCTTTGATATTAGTGGTTGAGGATGACCCGTCTGTACGAAATCTCATTACGACCACTTTAAAAACAAATGATTATCGTTATGTGGTAGCACCTAATGGCTCGGCAGCCATTATGGAGACCACATCGCACAATCCTGAAATCATCTTACTGGATTTGGGCTTGCCGGATATGGATGGCGTTCAAGTCATTCAAACGGTTCGCTCTTGGTCCAATGTTCCGATTATTGTAATCAGCGCCCGAAGCGAGGATAACGATAAAATCAAGGCGCTGGATGCCGGAGCGGACGATTATTTGACAAAGCCCTTTTCGGTAGAAGAACTGCTGGCACGACTTCGGGTGACGCAGCGAAGACTCTCTCTGATGACGGCAGAGATGTTTACTGCCAGTTCTGTATTTGTGAATGGTAAGTTGAAAGTGGATTATGCCGGGGGATGCGCTTATCTGGATGAAAACGAACTTCACCTGACACCCATTGAGTATAAGCTGTTGTGCCTGCTGTCCAAGAATGTCGGCAAGGTACTGACCCATACCTTTATCACACAAAATATCTGGGGCCGCAGTTGGGATAACGATGTGGCTTCGCTGCGGGTATTTATGGCAACATTGCGAAAAAAACTGGAGCCAACAGAGGAGTCTCCACAATATATTCAAACACATATTGGAATCGGATACAGGATGCTAAAAATCGAATAAATGGTACAAATATTCAATCAGCTCAGGTGCGTATCCCCGCCTGACTACCCACAACATTAAAAAGAACGCAGGAAATCATTCCTGCGTTCTTTTATAGGTATGTATCCGTATTGCGGATTCGCACTGCGGATTTTACCGGCTCTTTTAATTTACTGTGGCTGCTTACCGATATAAGCTAAGATACCACCATCAACATAAAGAATATGTCCGTTTACTGCATCTGAAGCTTCTGAAGCTAAGAATACAGCAGGACCAGCTAATTCTTCCGGCTTTAACCATCTGTTAGCAGGTGTCTTAGCACAGATGAACTGATCAAATGGATGTCTTGAACCATCTGCCTGACGTTCTCTTAACGGAGCTGTCTGAGGTGTTTCAATATAACCAGGTCCGATACCGTTACACTGGATATTGTACTGGCCATATTCAGAACAGATATTTCTTGTAAGCATCTTTAAACCACCCTTAGCTGCAGCGTAAGCTGAAACTGTTTCACGGCCTAATTCTGACATCATAGAGCAGATGTTGATAATCTTACCATGACCTCTTTCGATCATTGAAGGGATAACTGCCTTAGATACGATGAAAGGTGCATTTAAGTCAACGTCGATAACCTGTCTGAACTGTTCAGCAGTCATATCGCACATTGGAATTCTCTTGATGATACCAGCGTTGTTTACAAGGATATCGATAGGAGCTACATCCTTAGCAATCTGAGCTACCATAGCATTAACCTGTTCTTCGTTTGTAACATCACAAACATATCCGTGAGCATCGATACCTGCTTCCTTATATGCTGCAAGTCCCTTATCTACTAATTCCTGCTTAATATCGTTGAAAACGATTGTTGCACCAGCCTTAGCCATACCGCTAGCGATAGCGAAACCGATACCGTAAGAAGCACCTGTAACTAAAGCAACTTTTCCTTCAAGTGAAAAATTTACTGACATTTTAAAATCTCCTTTTCTTAGTTTGTTTATAAATGAAACCCTTGCGGATACCATTCCGGTAAATTATGTAAATCCAAATACCGTAGATTATACGGATATTAGCGTAAGTCCTTCATATCGACATCATCCATGTCATCGAAGTCCTGATTTTCACCAACCATGCCCCAGATAAATGTATAAGCATGTGTTGCAGAAGCTGAATGGATAGACCAGCTCGGTGAAATAACTGCTTCTTCATTTCTCATAACAATGTGGCGTGTTTCTGTCGGTTCACCCATATAATGGAAAACAACAGCGTCATCCGGTACTTCAAAGTACAGATAAACTTCCATTCTTCTGTCATGTGTATGACATGGCATTGTATTCCATACACTGCCCGGTTCAAGGCATGTCATACCCATTTCAAGCTGACAGCTTTCAACCTGTCCCGGAAGGATGTACTTGTTGATTGTTCTGTGATTTGCACTTTCAAGACATCCAAGTTCCTTCTTATTTTCCGGAAGGATGTCCTTTGCAGGGTCGATAAATACTGTCGGATAAGTCTTGTGTGCCGGTGCACTGTTGAAATAGAACTTTGCAGGATTTGAAGCATCATCACTTGCAAATGAAATTTCTTTTGCACCCATTCCGATATACATACCGTCCTTGTACTTAAACTTGTATTCTGTACCGTCAACTGTAACTGTACCGTTACCGCCGATATTGATAATACCCATTTCACGTCTTTCGAGGAAATACTTTGCACGAAGCTCGGCACCTGCCTCTAATACTAATGTCTTCTTTGCCGGTGTTGCCGCACCTACAATAATTCTGTCAATCTGGCTGTAGATTGTCTTAATCTCATCTACTGCGAATAAATCCTGAATCAGGAAATCATGTCTTAATCTGTCTGTATCGTAATTCTTTACGTCTGCTGGATTTGCACCTGGTCTTACTTCCATTACAATTCTCCTTTTCTAAAAAATATTGGCTCAATTTGCCTTAATTATCTATATCTTACCATATTTCCTACAAAATTACAATACAAATTGTAAGTGTTTACATTTTATGCTACAATCTCAGTAAAATCTACACTCAGGAATGTCTGCTGTATGCCGTGTCCTGCACGTTCACAGCCCAAATTCCTATAAATAACGACAAATAAGGACTACTGTTATGAATCATTATCTGATAACCATTCAATATGACGGTTCTGCCCACCGCGGCTGGCAGCGCCTCGCAAATGAATCCGATACCGTTCAGGGTATTTTAGAAAATGCCCTGTCTGCATATTTTAAGGAAAGCATACGCATTACCGGAAGCGGCCGCACCGATGCCGGTGTCCACGCACTGCACCAGTACGCGGATTTTTTCTGCCGTGCTTCTTTAAATATACAGGATACGCAGTTTTTAACGGACTTTAACAACACCCTGCCGTCCGATATCCGGGTAACAAGTATCCGCCCTGTTTCCGCCAAATTTCACAGCCGCAAAAGTGCTGTCGGCAAAATCTATACCTATTATACGGTGCTTTCGGACAAACCGGACGTTTTTTCCCGGAACTACGCATACTGCCCTGCCGACACACCGTTCCGCTTAAAAAATGCTGAACTGCCGCCGCTTTCTTATTCTGAAATGCGCACCGCCGCCGATGCCTTGTGCGGCACACACGACTTTACCAGCTTTACCTCAGATAAAACCCCCGGTAAATCCCATGTGCGCCGGATTGATTCTGTCACTGTTGATACTGTCACACTGCCCTCCGGCATAGAGCTTTTACGCTTTACCTTCTGCGGAAACGGCTTTTTATACAATATGGTGCGCATTTTATCGGGTACACTGCTGGCTGTGGGGCTGGGTCAGATTTCAGCCGCACGGATTCCCGCAATTATTGAAGGAAAAAGCCGTCCGCTTGCCGGTCCGACACTTCCGCCCTGCGGTCTGTTT
>ENA-OVGB01000600-OVGB01000600.1-human-gut-metagenome-genome-assembly--contig:-NODE-600-length-40521-cov-11.083799_pt1 | contig 40521 bp, 36 predicted proteins | sample MGYA00237767_ERZ505413 | MGnify/ENA primary metagenome ERZ505413 (study PRJEB26158, sample SAMN06016410) | human gut metagenome | biome: human gut; feature: ankylosing spondylitis patient; material...
ATAATTCATGTAATCTGTAACTTGGCGCCTTATCGTTACTGATTACTCTGCAAAGATATGATGTTCTAATATGGGTGGTTGGTAAAGAATATCAGTGTGTTTTAGTGAGTTTTTTACCAACCTTTTACTTTTAGATTTAGCATCATTCCTTTTTTAAAGCGATGCAAAAGTAGAAAATTAGAATATGGGGAAATGGTAAAAAAGATAGCAAAGAAAAAGGCAATTCTTTACCATTGTAAGAACTGCCTTTAAATATGGAGAGTTTTAATTACCAGAGCTTTGTTCCACCTATATTATAAGGTGATGATTTGAATGTTTTGTAATCTAATAGAGCTTCTACCGTATCATATTTTTTGAGGAATGAATTTAATCTGCTTCTTATATTGTTGGCATCAGTCGTAACATCATCAGTATTTATCAATTCAATAGCTCTCAGATATGATTCAATTAAATTGGCTTGTGGTCTTGTTGGAGCTTTTTCTTTGGTGGATTTTAAATGAGTGTTTTGTAGCAACTGATATGTTCCCCATATATAGAGTGATTGAATGGGGTCAATCATTTTATTGCCTACTTTTTTATTTCCGTAGATAATATCCAATTCCTTTTGAGCTTCCTCCAGATTGCTTACTCCTAAATATTGATGCAGATATTCATTCAGACAAGTTTCAAACCAACAATCTTTGTTATTGATAAGTATTGGGGAATTACCACCTGTTGCAATTTTTATATTAGTAATAAAGTCTTTTCCATTTTTCTGCTTGGGCTGATTGAGAGCAATGTAGAGCTTTAACATATCTGGTCTGACTTCATGGATATATTGTTGATATTGCATATCGTCATATTCTCCCTCTGATATTTGGACTTCTTTTATTCTGTTCCTATAGAGAAGTGCAGCCATGAATATCAATGCACATGAAACCAAATTCTCATTATGAAGTTCTGTAACATACGATTCCATGATTGCTGCAGGATTAAAATTTTCAGGAACAGTTACTACTATATTCTCATTGGTAGCTAATGCAAATTTTATTGCATCCACTCCCCAATCATTTTCAGATTTACACTGGTTGGCAAGTTCTTTTTCTTCTGGTGTCAAATTAAAGACTTTCTTGGTATAGACTTGTGTCAGTTCATTGGATATATCGTCATAAGTGAACCCAAAACATCTGTTCAGTTCTGGATATAACTTCTTTATCGTTGGAATGTCAAATGTAACTTCAAGCATGATGTCATAATTTATATTTGAGGCAAAATTAAAAAAGAAAATCCCACTCACAAATACAGCAAGTGAGATAATCATAATTTATAAAGTTTAGTAATCAGAATCTCCAGTAAATGTGTCCATGAGTTTATCCATCTGTTCACCTATGCACTTATCTATAAGTTTGGCATAATGGTTAGTCATTCTGGTATTTGTATGACCAAGCATCTTAGAAACGACTTCCAATGAAATGTTATTAGCTAAAGTAACGGTACTGGCGAATGTGTGGCGGCTTGTATGAAATGTGATTCGTTTCTTGATGTCACACAAGATAGCTATATCCTTTAGGTATTTGTTTATATCTGCTGGGTCTTGGATAGGAAGCAATTTTTCTCCACCTTTGTACTTATCCAGTATCAGTTTGGCGATAGGGAGTAGGGGGATGCGTGACAGTACTCCAGTTTTTACCCTGCGTTTCTTAATCCAGATTCTACCTGCATTGTCCTTTTCAAAATGTTCTGGTGTTAAGGTTTTGATGTCAATGTAACTCAATCCAGTGAAGCACCCAAAGAGAAACATATCTTTTGCTCTCTCCAGTCTGGGTAGGGGAGTGTCAAAATTGATAATCTTTCTCAGTTCTTCTTCATCCAAGAAATCTATTTCTACAGGCTCACGTTCTACCTTATAAGTAATGAATGGGTTGATAGACATGTATGAGTTAGCCACTGCAAGGTTTATTATCTTTTTGAGTAGCTTTAGGTGTTTGGTAGATGAATTTTGTGCCATTCCTTTGTCTATTCTTAGGAATGAATGAAAAGATTGGATAAAGTTTAGATTCAATTCACGTAGGTATAAATCTTCTCTTTTGTATTTCTGCTGAACAAATTCTTTGAGTAATCTTACTGTATAGACCGAAATCCAATAAGTAGCTTTAGAAACTCCATTTCCAACCAGCTTTTCCTGTTCTCTGTTATGTTCTTCAAAGACTTCAAACAGGCTTTTTTCGTTCAATGCTTCTACTTTGTCTGCAACAGCTTCTTTTAGTAGCTCTGCTGTGATTAGGTAGCCCATTTGAAGTAGCTCAATTTCTTTCTGGTATATTTTGTTTCTTAGCTGTGTAAGATAGCTGTTTACTAATTGAGCTTCTTCACTCTTACCTTTTACTAACTGTTTTTCTCTATTCCAGTCTGTAGAACGTGCATATTTACCTGTGCTGAAATAGATTCTTTTTCCGTTTGTGGAGATAGAAACCTCAATAGGTGATAAACCTTTCTTGTTTTGCTTACTTTCTCTCAATGAAAAGTAAACCATCGTACAATGTTTTTCCATATTAAAATGATTGTAAAATGGAGTATATCTCATTGTACTATAGTTGATTATATAAGTTTTTGCAGCCCATTTTTGAAAATGGCAAATTGGGCTGCAAATGGACTGCAAAAATCACTTTTTTAGTGCTTAATTAAGTGGCAATTGTTCTGCTTTGGGCTTGACTGTAATAGCCTTTGGAGGAACCATGTTTTAGGTTGTTATAGTATCATTTTTCTTCTTACCTGATAAGACAAGATAACCAAAAAGAAGGCTATTAGAATATCCCTAAACTATAATTTACGGCAAATAAAAAAACTCCTGCAACCATTTAGATTACAGGAGTTTATATATTTGATTAAGTATAGATTACTTATTCAAAGCAGTAGCAACGTCAACTGCACAAGCTACTGTACAACCTACCATCGGGTTGTTACCGATACCCAGGAAGCCCATCATTTCTACGTGAGCAGGAACTGATGAAGAACCAGCGAACTGAGCGTCAGAGTGCATACGGCCCATAGTGTCAGTCATACCGTAAGAAGCAGGACCGGCAGCCATGTTGTCCGGGTGAAGTGTACGACCTGTACCACCACCAGAAGCTACTGAGAAGTAAGGCTTACCAGCGAGTGTACGTTCTTTCTTGTATGTACCAGCAACTGGGTGTTGGAAACGAGTCGGGTTAGTTGAGTTACCTGTGATAGAAACGTCAACGCCTTCTTTCCACATTACAGCTACACCTTCGCGAACGTCGTCAGCACCGTAGCATTTTACTTTTGCACGAGGACCGTCAGAGTAAGGAATTTCACGAACAACTTTCAATTCGCCAGTGAAGTAGTCGAATTCAGTTTGAACGTAAGTAAAGCCGTTGATACGAGAAATGATCATAGCGGCATCCTTACCAAGACCGTTAAGGATTACGCGCAACGGTTCTTTACGTACTTTGTCAGCCTTAGCAGCAATCTTGATTGCACCTTCAGCAGCAGCGAAAGATTCGTGACCTGCCAAGAATGCGAAACATTTAGTTTCTTCACGGAGCAGACGAGCTGCAAGGTTACCGTGGCCGAGACCTACTTTACGGTCGTCAGCAACTGAACCCGGAATACAGAATGCCTGCAAACCTTCGCCGATAGCTTCAGCTGCTTCAGCAGCAGTCTTGCATTGTTTCTTAAGAGCGATAGCGCAACCTACAACGTAAGCCCACTTAGCGTTTTCGAAACAGATTGGCTGAGTTTCCTCACAAGCCTTGTAAGGGTCGATACCTGCAGCGTCGCAAATAGCGTTAGCTTCTTCAATATCTTTAATTCCGTATTGGTTCAAAACAGCAAGGATCTGTTTGATACGACGGTCTTGACTTTCAAATTTTACTTCTCTAATCATTGTGAGGTCCTCCTATTATTCTTTACGTGGGTCAATATATTTAACTGCATCAGCAAAACGGCCATAAGTACCTTTTGCTTTTTCGAGGGCTTCTTCAGGAGCTACGCCGTTCTTGATCATTTCCATCATCTTGCCGAGGTGGATGAATTCGTAGCCGATTACCTGATCTTCTGCATCAAGAGCCATACGAGTACAGTAGCCTTCTGCCATTTCGAGATAACGAGTACCAGTCTTGATTGTACCGAACATTGTACCTACCTGGCTGCGGAGACCCTTACCAAGGTCTTCCAAAGAAGCACCGATAGCCAAACCGCCTTCAGAGAAAGCAGATTGTGTACGGCCGTAAACGATTTGCAAGAACAATTCGCGCATTGCTGTGTTGATAGCGTCGCAAACCAAGTCAGTGTTCAAAGCTTCCAAAACTGTCTTACCCGGCAGGATTTCAGATGCCATAGCAGCTGAGTGAGTCATACCAGAGCAACCGATTGTTTCAACCAATGCTTCCTGAATGATACCTTCTTTTACGTTCAAAGTCAGTTTACAGGCACCTTGTTGAGGAGCACACCAACCGATACCGTGAGTAAGGCCGCTGATGTCTTTGATTTCTTTAGAGCGTACCCATTTTCCTTCTTCTGGAATTGGAGCTGAAGGGTGGTTCGCACCTTTCTTTACACAGCACATTTGCTGCACTTCATGAGTGTAAATCATAACGCGTAAATATTTAAGTTCTATTAAAAGATATTTCTTGTTGTCAATCAATCGCATTGACTGATTTTCCCACGGCAAAGTTACGAATTTTCTCCGCAAAAAACAAATAAATGGCGGGCTCATTTTTTGCCGTGTTTTCCACCTTTCTGCCGGACGGAAACAGCCTGCGGGCTGCTGCTACGCCGTTTTGCCGACATCGGACAGAAGCGACTTGCGCACGTCGTCGTAAAGGCGTGACATCCGGCTGCCGGGAGTCGGAAGCAGTGTAAACCATGCCCTCACGACAGGGTGACGGCGTTTCTGCCACAGATAGTAGGGGAACGACTGTGCCCGGGCATCGCCGCGGTCAAACTCCGAGAAGAACAGCAAGCGACTGTTCTCAAAGAAGGCCGAAAGGGCTTTCGGAGTTCTTGCCTTCAGTCCCACAAGCATGGCCGAGAACAGAATCTGCCGGCAACCTGTCCGGAAAATCGGGTCCTGAAGCTCCGGCAAACTGCCGAAAAAGGCATTGAAGAAACGATTGTTCTTTTCTTCGCCCAAAAGGGTACGATAGCTGCTGCCAATCGTGCGGAGTGCATCGCGCTCCTTTTCCAGTTCTGCAAGACACTGTTTCAGCCCGTCCAAATCAAGCATTTCCACATTGTCGGTCAAATCCGTGTTTCCGCACAGTTTCTCCACCGTGCTGCCGAGCAGTCGTCCCTGCAGGAACGGATTTGCGGCAATCGTCTCCTTCAGCAGACGGATAGAGTTGGAAGGAAGTTCCGTTTTCCGACTTCCCGACTTGACACGGCGTTCCACCACATTTTCAACAATGCCGATTTTGCGGTCAAGTTCGTCGCCGTTTTCAAGAATGAAACGCACGCCTTGCAGATATTCTTCCGCCGATGCAGTAAAGTTGGCCACATAGCGGCGCAAAATGCCGGAATCCGACTCCCGGAAAAGGTCATCCGAATAGATGACAGCGTTTGTCAGACAGTCATACAGGCTCGAAAGCAGCCGTCGGCTCTGTTCATATTCCTCCTGCTGTCCTTCATACAGCAACCCCTGCCGTCCTTCGACACTGCATCGGATTTCGCCCAATGCCGATAGGAAGCCGTTCATCCAATCGACAAGTTTCAAGCGGTCAGCCACCAGTGTTTTCAACCGTTCTTTCTGTTTCAAGTAGACAATCTTGTGCGACTTGTCGGTATCAATCAGTTTGAAATGTTCCTTATACTCTTCCAAGGTCCATTCCAGATATTTTTCCTTGTCGTCCACCATTTCCACCACTCCTACACGACGGACAAAATCAAGCAGTTCGCGCTCCTGCTGTGTCGGGATAAACCGGTAGCGACATTCCGCCTCAATCGATTCTTCCATTTCCCGCACATGTCCGTAACCCGTCATGGCAAGGAATTTCGCCTTATGCGCGGCGTAGTTGTCGGCATCGAATGTCAGCAGGTTCAGTTTGCGGTAGGTCTTGATAGCAAACACCCATTTTTCAAACGTGGCATCTTCCTGCAGCCCGCCCTGTGCAATCCGGCGTTCGAGCAGTTCGCGGTCGGCTATCAGCAGCGTGCGCAGCGGCGATTCTTCCAGTTCGTCAACCGTACGGCCATAGGATTCGAGCATCACTCTACGCGCGGCAATCAGATTCCACTCCTGCCTCAACGCGGCAAACTGCCGTTCAAAATCATCCGACGAAGCATCCAGTGCCCTCGCCTGCTCCACAAACAGCTGCACGGTGTCGGCAAATGCCGGCGGCAGGGAAGCCTGACGGAGTTCCGATTCAAACGAGGTCAGCCTCAAGACACGCTCAAGCACAGACAATGCCGCCTGAAAACCGGCCTCATCGGCACGCGACACCGCCTGCTTGACGGCCTCTTTCTCCGCCGTCAGACTGTATTCGCTTCCTTTCATCAACCGCCGCCAGTCACGGCAATGCGCCACCCACTCGCTCCAACGCGCTTCCGTTTCGTTCAGCCGTGTCCTGAATTTTCGGACAAAGAGCAGACGCAGGCCGACAATCCGTTCAAACCGCTGCAACGGCAATTCGGAATAGCGCAGCACATCGCGACGGAAACGCCGCAGGAGTTCCGCCCGCTTGTGGCATCTTGCCAGCAGGAACAACAGGGACAACAGCAGAATCACCGATAGGACACTCCACACAACCGTTGACAGCGAGAGCGTTCCGGCGTCCAAATCCAATTGGCGGAGCGAATAGCTTCCGTTCTCCGGCGAAAGCAGGAAAAGTCCGTAACGGGAACTGCAAAAAACGGCATCCCCGACTTTGATTGCCGACTGGAAATACAGGTTTTTCCCGAAATCGCGGCGCACCTCCAACAGGCTGTCGGCATCGGAATAATGCAGCAGCGACACGCCTTTGCCCGTCGTGGCAACCATCAGCGAATCGGACAAAAACGATAGGCTGTTGGCATAAAGCCCCAACGGGGCAGCCAAAGCCCGACACGTTCCGTCGGCTTCCGCACGGTAAAGGTAGACGGAATCCTGAGCGGCGGCAAGCATCATCCGTCCGTCGGGCGAAAACGCCACCGAACGGACATTTTTATATACATCCAACTTTCCGCCGACTCCTTCCAACCGGTTCTGACGAATTTCCGTGCCGTCGCAATAGCCTGTCAGCCAGTTCAGTGTACCGACTTCCACCCCACTGCCATAATGACAAATATCAGTGATATAGGCACTTTCATACAGTTCTGCCAATGTTCTTCCGTCCGCCAGCCGGAACGGTATTTCCTGACGGCTGCCGTTCTCACATCTGTACAGGCATTTTCTTGTACCTACCCACAGCCCGTCGCCTTCACCGGCAGCAAACGCCGTTATCTCGTGGTCATTCTCCTGTGAAAAGTCGTCCGCAAACAGCGGGCGAGCCTTACGGCCGACACTGAACAAATAGTCGGCAACCGACACTTCATATATATTTTTGCGGGTAGCCATCAACAGGCGGCCTTCCGCATACTCCAGCCCCACAACAGGCGACAAATCGGCACCTTCCACCTCGCCGAGGCATTTCATGCCCGTTCCGTCGGCATTGCAACGGAAAAGCCGGCGATAGCTGTCCACCACATAAATCTGTCCGTCATCGGAAAGGCAACAGCCGCCAACGGTGGCCTGCTCGCCAAAATTCAGTTGAAGCCAGTCGAAATCCAGATACATCAGCCGTCTTCCGGAAATCAGATAGACACCTTCGTCGCTCATCTGAAACGACGACTTCCACGATTTTGTCAACTGCAGCCCACGATAGGTTTTCCCCTCAACGTGCAATTCATCGGAAGCGCATATCGAATAACGGAACCGGCGACCCGTCTCCTCGTCAACATGAAAGAATATCGCCTGCGCCTCCTCCACATTCGGCGAAGAAGCAATCATCCGGCGGTTTGCCATGTCGAATTTCAGCATGCGGTCGGCGCTCAAGGCATACAGCGTGTCGCCCCACACCTCCGTATGAAGATAATGCCCGCCGTCATCGCTGATGCGTTGGAGTTTCGGAGCGGCAGCCGACATATCGGAATACCACAGCCCGTCCTGACTGGCAAAATAGAGGTCACTGCCACGCAATTCGATGGACTCTATCGTGTACTGATATTTTCTGTCCACTTTCTCCATCAGCGCCTTCGTTGAAAACAGCGCGACGGAATCGACCGCCACCGCCTTGTCGGGCGGCATGGACACATAACGTTCCACCGCTTCCCGGCGAAGCATCCACAACCCGTTGCTGGTGGCGAGATAACGGCAACCGTCATCGCCTTTCACCCAGTGATAGGCCGAATAGGAATCGCCTTTCTGAGGAAGAACGGCAGAATCGGCCACACAACGGAAAACGACATCCTGCACCAGTACGCCGTCGCGCAGACGCATCAGATGCACTCCGCGGTTGCGCACCGAAACCAGCATATTGTCGGTACCTCCCGCATGACCGAGGTCTTCAATATAGTAAATGCGGTTGGAGGGATTGGTGACACGGTACTGCTCCAAACTTCCCGGAGCATAACGGTAAATGATGCCTTCCTCCGTACCAATCAGAAAATTTCCCGCGGAATCAGGACAGACACACGACAACTCACTCTCAAACACAACCGGCTGCGTATCCATTGTTTCCTTTCCCTGACGGGAACTGCAGGCGGAAACAGCACACAGACAAAAGAACAACAGGAGTAAACGAACGTACAACATCAGGAATCTTGTTTTACACTTTTACATTTTCACAAAACTATAAATTTTATTTCTGATAATGAACAGATTGTAAATAAAAACGCAATTTATTCCCTTCAAAAAAATTTTCACTTCCTACCGCATTTCCCCCTCATTTTAATTTTTTCCGACATCTTTTCCCTTTATATTTGCAACAGACTAAAACAAATACTACTATGAAAATTTCCACAATCATTTCCGCCGCCCTGCTCACATTTGCAGGTACGACATTTGCGGCAACGATTACGACTCCCGACGAAATGCTGGAACGCTTTGTCAATTATGTAAAAATCAATTCCCAGTCCTACGTTCCGCAAGACCCCAACGAATTCCCGATGACCGAGGGGCAGATTGAAATGGCCAAGCTCCTTGAAAAGGAAGTGATGCAGCTGAACGACAAAAACATCACCTGCTACCGCTCCGACGATGCCTATGTCTATGTAGAAATAGCCTCTAACATCCCCGACAAGAACGTAAAAACGCTCGGATTTTCCTGTCACCTTGACGTAACGCCCGACGTGACGGGAGGCGACGTGCATCCCCGCGTCATCCGCAACTATAAAGGCGGCGACATCCGCTTGAACGACAGCACAAGCATCCGTGTCGACAGCGAAATCGGTGCCTATCTGAAAGAATGTATCGGCAAGACCATCATCCATACCGACGGAACCACCGTACTCGGCGGCGACGACAAGAACGGCTGCGCCATCGCCATGTCCGTCATCGAAACACTGTCGAGAAGCGGCAACAAAATCAAACACGGAAAAGTCCAAATCGTGTTCTGCCCGAACGAGGATGTGGGCAAAGCCGCCATGCGGATTGACTCTACCCGCTTCAACCCCGACATTCTGATTGACATTGACGGCGAAGGAAACGAGGACATACTGGCTTCTAATTTCACTGCCAGCGAACAGATTGTGCGCTTCACGGGACACAGCGTACACCCCAGCGAAGCGAAACGGCTGAAATACGGCGATGCCCTCGGAGCTGCCGCCTACTACATCGGACAAATCCCAGTGGAAATGCGGCCGGAAAACTCGGAAGGCACATCAGGCTATCTGCATCCGTGGAATATGGACAAGGTCAACACCGACGAATATCTTGTTTATGTGCGCCTCCGTTATTTCTCGAAAGAAGAAGGCAACCTGTTTGAACGCACGCTCGACCGCATTCTGAAAAACACCGCCGCCAATTTCCCGAATGTAAAGGTGGAACTGGCAAGCAACAGCATGACCTATGAGAATGTGGAATACAACATGGATGCCGACTCAAAGAAAGTCATCACCCGCGCAATGGAAGCACTCGGCAGAACGCCGAAATTCATTGCCGTCAGAGCCGGAACAACAGCCGCCATGTTCTGCGCCAACGGACTAAAAGGCGGTGTATGCCTGTTCTCCGGACAGAACGCCGTCCATTCCATCTATGAATATTCCGTTCTTGAGGACATGTACGGTACTTTTGAAATAGCATTGAAAATCATAGAAGAAACAGCACAACTGTAAGACCCTGGTAACCGCTATGCAACAGAGGCTGCCCCAAGCACATTGGGAGCAGCCTCAAGCGGTTTACGGCCAACTAACGGGCTGTTTTATTTCGGCGCATGTTCATCAGCACCGGGAATCTGCGAACCATATGCCAAATACCCAGTACTCCAAAAATCAAACCGGTCTGGTAGTGGAACAAGCCTAAATGGAAGCCGCCCAAATGTGCAGCCAAGGCAATACCGGAAACGGACACCGCAAGAAACAGCAACGACAGAAAAACCGTTATCCGACTTTTCCGCTTGAGTCCCTGCTTCATACTACGGAACCAGCCCCAATGCAATTTAACATGAATCGCAGAAAACAAAAGAAAAAGAGAGCCGAACAATCCATGCAGTCCAAACCAACCTTTCCACACGGGGAATCCATGTCCGGCAGCGTGGAGCAGCAGCCCGCTAATCAACGTGAGCGGCAACAGCAGCGACAGAGCCATATCCGTATATATCAGCGTCTTGGCTTTCGTCCTTCCCGCAGAAAGGAATTTTTTACTGAATATGTTCATACACTGCATGCACCCGACACACGGTTCATCCTCTCTCAGTACGCATCTTTTTTTTCGTTCTCGTCTCTGTTTTCATACTTGATTGTTAACTGCCGCAAAAGTAACGACCGACAGTCATACAGAGATTGGACTATTCATAGTAACTCGGACTATGGCTTTCCGCCAGATTCTCATCCAGCAGTTTCAGAAAATGCAAGGTATGGGCAACATAGCAATCCCGCACAGTTCCGTCGTGACAGCCCAAAGAGGCTGCCTCCGCAAAGACATGCACGATGGCCAGTGCCAAATCCACCTTGACATATCGGGAAAACGACTCGCCGGAATTTTTCATGCGGTTGGCCAACATGGAATACAACTGTTTCAATTCCTGACCGTGAACCGAATCAAAAACCAACGGCAAGCGATGCGAAAACATGTATTTGACAAGTGACTGCTGAATTTCCTCTTTTACAAACACACTGTCGACCAACAGCACACAAGCGTTTAGTTGTGACTGCTCATCAAAAGCATGGACCTGCCCCGGAAGCAGAAACATCGCCTCGCCACCTTTCAGTTCATAATCCTGAAAATCGACATGGAGCCTGCATGTGCCGCTTTCCACAAAGCCAAACATATAATAGTCATCCTGATGCTTATATGTAACCGGCACCTTTATAGCCTGCCCGACGAAATTTGCAGGAAACCGATTCCAATATCGGAAATTTCAGAAATTCTGTGCTGAGGATATTTGGACATGATTCAAATTGATTTCACCATTAACGATAAGAGCATCTACAGACATGATGTCAACAAAAAACTCCCTGTCCGATTCCGTTCCGGTTCCGACAGGGAGATATCTGTACATACCTTAATGCTTCATTCCTTATGCCATTGCCTTCCTCAAGCGTTCCACAAACTCGTCGGCGAGCGCTTCAGTGAGCACCAGCGGCGGCAGCAGGCGGATGACATTCGTTCCCGACGCACCCGTGAACACTTTCTGCTCGAACAGCAGTTTGCGGCGAAGGTCCTTGACCGGATAATCGAATTCAAGTCCTATCATCAGGCCCTGTCCTCTGACTTCTTTGATACCGGGAATTTCACGGAGTTTTTCCAAAAGATGTTCGCCTACGCGACGGGCATTTTCCACCAGATTTTCCTGTTCGAAAATGTCGAGTACGGCAATGGCAACCGCACAAGCCAGATGGTTGCCCCCGAATGTAGTTCCGAGCATTCCGTAGACCGGCTTGAATTTCGGAGAAATCAGCACGCCGCTCATCGGGAATCCGTTGGCAATGCCTTTGGCCACGGTTATCATGTCGGGGCGCACCCCGCTGTGCTGATGCGCGAAGAACTTGCCGCTACGGCCATAACCCGACTGAATTTCGTCGGCAATCATCACAACGTCGTATTTGTCGCAGGCAGCACGCAAGGCCTTCCAGAATTCAACGGACGGAATGTTGACACCGCCCACGCCCTGGATGCCTTCGATAATAACAGCCGCCACATCGCCCTTCGCCAGTTCCGCCTCAACGGCAGCAATGTCGCCAAAAGGCACAAATGTGATACGGTCGTTGGCGTTGATAGGCGCCACAATCTTCGGATTGTCAGTAGCCTCTACGGCAAGCGACGTGCGGCCATGGAAAGCCTTGCTGAACGAAATCACCCGTGTCTTTCCGGTGTGGAACGAAGCGAGCTTCATTGCGTTTTCATTGGCTTCCGCTCCGGAGTTGACAAGAAACAGCTGATAATCGTCGTAGCCGCTCAACCGTCCCAATTCTTCGGCAAGTTTCACTTGCAGAGAGTTCTGAACGGAATTGGAATAGAACACCAGCTTTTCAGCCTGACGTTTCAACGCCTCCACATAATGCGGATGGCTGTGGCCTACGGAAATCACCGCATGACCTCCGTACAGGTCGATATATTCAGTTCCCTCGGCATCATAGACGTGGCAGCCCTTGCCGCTCACAATCTCGATGTCGAAAAGAGGATATACATCAAATAGTTTCATCTCTTTTGTTTCCTTTCTTATGGTTAAAAAGCCGATGCCTTCAACTGCAGGCCAACGCGCTCATGAAGTCCGAACAGAAGGTTCATATTGTGGACAGCCTGACCGGAAGCGCCTTTCAACAGATTGTCGATAACCGACACGATGAGCAGTTTGCCGTTTTCCTTTGTCAGATAGAGCAGACACTTGTTGGTGTTGACAACATCCTTCAAATCCGGAATACGGTCGACAATGAAGGTAAAATTGTGGTCGGCATAGTATTCTTCATACAGCTTTTTGATTTCATCGAGTTCCACCGGACAGTCCATATAGACGGTCGCATAGATGCCGCGCGAGAAGCAGCCTCTGACGGGAATGAAATTGATATCGCTGTTGAAGCTGTGTTGCAGCGTACTGAGTGTCTGACGGATTTCTGCCAGGTGCTGATGCTTGAACGGCTTGTAAATCGACACGTTGTCGTTGCGCCAGGAGAAATGGGAAGAAGCTGACGGCTTCACTCCGGCACCGGTACTGCCCGTAATGGCCGTTACATGAATGTCGCTGTTAAGCAGCAAGTTCTTCGCCAACGGCAACAGTGCCAGCTGTATGGCAGTGGCGAAACAGCCCGGATTGGCCACGCGCTTGCCGCGGTTGAGATATTTGCGGTTCACTTCCGGAAGACCGTATACGAAATCATGGTCGCCGGCAATGCGGTAATCCTGCGACAGGTCGACGATTTTCAAATCCTCGGGAATATCGTGCGACTCCATAAACTTGCGCGACTCACCGTGAGGCGTACAGAAAAACACTACGTCGATGGCTTCGAAATCCGTTTCCGAAGTAAAATGCAAGTCAGTTTCGCCCACCAGTCCCTGATGCACGCTGCTGACAGCGTTTCCGGCGTTGCTCGTACTGTTGACCCACACCAGTTCCACGTCGGGATGGTTCAGCAGCAACCGTATCAGTTCACCAGCAGTATAGCCTGCCCCACCAATTATTCCAGCTTTTATCATAGTTGTTGTATCAGTTAATTTAATATTCTGAGGGAATCAGCATCCAAAGCACAACGTAGAAGGCGAACGAGCCGCCCGAAAGCAGCAGCCATGCCAGGCGTACGCCTGTACGGCTCAAGCCATAGAAATCGGCAATGCCGGCACACACCCCGGCTATCATACGCCCTTCCACCGGACGAACCAGACCTCGGAAATACATGTCTTCCCTCCTTTCTCAATTCAAGGACTACAGTTCTGCGTCGTCCTTGTGGTTTGCGTAATACACACGGAGCGGTGTAGAAAGCACCTTGATGAAGCCTTTGGCGTCTTCAGCCGTCCAGCCTTTCTGCATTTCTCCGTATTCCCCGAACTTGGTCTTTACCAAATCGTCGACCGAGTCAACGCCGACCATGAAGAAGGACAGCGGACGAAGCTCAACGATAACCGTACCGTTGACATTTCGCTGCGAGGTTTCGAGCATGGCTTCGATGTCGCGCATCACCGGTTCAAGGTACTGGCTTTCGTGAAGGAACATTCCGTACCAGTTGGCCACCTGATCCTTCCAGTACTGCTGCCACTTGCTGAGCGTATATTTTTCAAGGAATTTGTGCGCGTTGATGATGACCATCGGTGCGGCAGCCTCAAAGCCTACACGCCCCTTGATGCCGATAATCGTGTCACCCACGTGCATGTCGCGTCCGATGCCGTAAGGAGCGGCAATTTCTTCCACACGCTTGATAGCGGCAATCTTGTCGGAAAAACGTTCGCCGTTGACAGCCACAATCTCGCCTTTTTCAAACTCAAGGCGCAGCTCCTCGCTGTCTGTCTTTTCCACCTGCTTCAGATAGGCACTTTCGGGCAGACCTTTCGTAGAGTCGAGAATTTCGCCGCCGCAAATCGACGTGCCCCAAATACCTACGTTGTAGGAATATTTCATTTTCGCAAAATCAGCCACGAAGCCGTTCTTGCGCAGATATTCAATTTCCTCGTCGCGTGAGAGAGCATTGTCGCGGGTAAGCGTGATGATTTCCACATCAGGAGCCATGACAAGGAAAGTCATGTCGAAACGCACCTGGTCGTTGCCCGCACCGGTCGAACCGTGGGCGATGGCATCGGCACCGATTTCGTTGGCATAGCGCGCAATGGCGAGTGCCTGGAAAATACGTTCCGAACTTACAGAAATAGGATATGTACCGTTGCGGAGCACGTTGCCATATATCATATAGCGCAAGCTCTTCTGGTAATATTCCTGTGTCACGTCAAGCGTCACATATTTTGTAGCTCCCAACTTATAGGCGTTTTCCTCGTTTGTCTTCAGCTGTTCGTCGCTGAAACCTCCGGTATTGGCACAAGCGGCATATACCTCGTAGCCTTTTTCTTTGGCAAGATACATTACGGTGTATGAAGTGTCAAGTCCACCGCTATAAGCTACTACAACTTTCTTTTTTGCTCCCATTTTTATTTATTATCAGGTTTGTCAATATTATTGTTTTCTTTATGTTCTTCCGGATCATAGAGCATGCCCGTGCAAAGGCACATTCTACGGCCGTTTCGTTGGAGAATGTCGAAATTCACACAGCTTTCGCAGCCTTTCCAGAAAGCCTCGTCGTCGGTCAGCTGGCTGAACGTTACCGGACGGTAACCCAGTTCGTTGTTCATCTTCATCACAGCCGCACCCGTAGTCAAACTGAAAATCTTTGCCGACGGGAACATTTCACGCGAAAGGCTGAATATTCGTCGCTTGATGCGCATAGCCAGTCCAATACCTCGGAACTCATCGGCAACGATAAGTCCGGAATTAGCCACAAACTGCTTGTTGCTCCAGCTTTCAATATAGCTGAATCCAGCAAAGCGCCCGTGATAGAGCGCAACTACAGCTTTATGTTCAAGCATCTTCTGCTTGACATACTCGGGCGAACGCTTGGCGATACCCGTTCCGCGTACTTTTGCGGCGCGAGTTATGGTGTCGAGAATCTCGTCGACATAGCGAACATGGTCCTCACCAGCCACCACAACTTCAATCTCATCTGGTTCAATCATTTCTTACTCAGAACACCTTAAAAAATTATTTTTATAAATATGCTAATACTAAAGTATCACACTGTTAATCGGAATGAAGCGCTGAAGCACCTTCATAGCCTGGTCGTGGGTAACGTCCTCACGCAATACGGCAAACACTGTATCGGCACCGGCAATTGTTCCCAGAATTTCCGGCGGACGGCTCATGTCGATATCATACGCCAAACCGCTGGCATAGCCGTTGCGTGTCTTGATGACAGCCATCGGACCGGAAAAACTAAGCGACACGAAGCCGACAGAGCTGTTGGGATTCGTCGGTCCCTGATTGACAGTCAACATCGTATCTTTCACGTCGTTGCTGTTCGGAACGATATAGATGTAGTTTCCTTTATCGGTCGCAACTTTCGTCACGCGCAATTTTTTCAAGTCGCGCGACAATGTAGCCTGTGTTACCTTGTAACCCTTTTCAGCCAGTAGTCCTACCAGCTCCTCCTGACTTCCTACACTTTGGGTATGGATAATGTCAAGAATTAACTGTAATCGAGATTTCTTATTCTTCATAACACTTCTATTTTTTTATTTACGCAACATCAAAGAGTTACACACTCTCTCCGAATTTTTATGCAAATGTAAAAAATTTTTCGTATCAAAATAGTTAATTTGAAGAAAATCACACCTTTTCAATGAAAAATATCTCCAAAATGCCATTCTTTTATAACAATCAGATACGCAATCCACATTTATAGTTTCAAAACAACATATACACAGACACTTCCGCAAACGCAACCGGACGCCGGAAAACGGCAAAAAAATACGCCGGCTGCAATCGGAAACGATTCGTCCTCTTGCAACCAGCGTATTTTTATATTATTGCTTCTACGTAGAAGAGTCTGCTTTTATTCGAACCGCCAAACAATTGTACCGACTTTCTCGCCAGTCGTGTTTTTGGGTACTGAAAAACGTGACTGAAGAGAAGCCTGTTCACAAGATCGTCGGACAGACTGCATGGATGCAGCCGCCCCCGTTCCTCGCAAATATTTGGCTTCGATTACTTTACCCTGAGCGTCAACACGCACACGGATAGTGATTTCGCCGTCATAACCGCTTGACGGACGTCCCCAATGAGCTAGCGTATAGCCATAACTATCTAGCGAATTTCCAGGTCGTCCTGCCAGCGCTCCCTGCTTGGAGTTGCCGTCAGGCGAACCGCTCTGACCACTCGATTTGCCGGTCTTTCCGAAAGCATTCTTCACGCTGCTGCTGATTTTCTTGCTTTCCTGAGCCTTTTTCTCGCGTTCACGCTTGATGCGCTGCTGTTCCGCCAGTTCTTCCTTTGTCGGACCGTGCTGTTTCTTCTCTGCCGTCATGGCCGATTCCGCCTTCGTCGATACCAAAGCCGCACCGTCGCCTGCCACTCCCTCATCGGCCACGTCGTCGCCAGTCGGAGCGTCGTCGCCCATATTCAAGTCGGGAGCCGCATCGCCCGTACGGTCAGGCAATGGAATATCGCCGAGCATGACATACTCGCCGCCGAACATAATGTCAGTCTTTGCTGGCTGAGGTTCTACTTCTTCCGGATTAATGTAAGAGAGGTAGCTCATATACATGAGCACGCCTACCCCGACATGGAATATCAGGGCAATGGCAGCGGCCAACAGTCTGTTTTTCTTATCCTCTCCTGTCATATATTGTTTTTATCCAATAGTGGGTTCGTTATTGCTGTTCGGATGCCGTTTCAGCAGCTGCAGCCTCTTGCGCAACCGCGTTCATGCGTCCGTCGTTCACGCTTGCCGGTTTCGTTGCAAGCACCATTTTCAAGTTGTGGCGTGCTGTAAGGTCAAGCACTTCCACAATCTTACCGTAAGGCACCGACTCGTCGGCATACAGGGCTATGAACTGAGTCGAATCCTGCTGCTGTGTCAGTTGCAGAAACGTAAGGAGCTGTTCCTCCGGTATGGCTTGCGGTTCGGTTTCGCCGAACGAAGCATACAGGTTCATATCCTTGTCTATATATACGCGCGTGCCGGGCTTGATTACCGTCTGCTCCGAACTTTGCGGCAAGTTCACTTCGAGCGCCGTCGGGAACACGAAAGTGGAGGTCACCATAAAGAAGATGAGCAGCAGGAAGATGACGTCGGTCATCGACGCCATGCTGTAAGTGGCAAGCAGTTCGTTCTGTCGTTTTAATGCCATAATTCCTCCGGATTAAGTTGTTTTATTTGGAAGCCGGCTCATTGAGCAGGTCCATAAATTCCATTGTCTTGCTTTCGAGCTGGTTCATCACGTGGTTGACGCGTGCCGACAGATAGTTGTAGGCAAACAATGCAATGATACCCACAATCAGACCGGCAACCGTAGTGACAAGCGCTTCATAGATACCGTTGGCAAGGATGCTGATGTTGGCATTGTTGCCGGCACTTGCCAAAGAGAAGAAGGCGCGCACCATACCGGTAACCGTACCCAAGAAACCGAGCATCGGAGCACCGGCAGCTGTCGTAGCCAGCCAGGTAAAACCTTTTCCAAGACGGGCCACTTCGATATTGCCCACGTTTTCAATGGCAACGAGCACATCGTTCATCGGACGGCCGATGCGGGAAATACCTTTCTGAATCAGACGGGCGTAAGGAGTGTCAGTCTTTTTGCAAAGCATTTCCGCACTTTCGATTTCTCCGTCATGGATATAATCCTTGATGCGCTGCATGAAAGTTGCATCGTCGGCAGCTGCCTTGCGGAGGGCAAACCAGCGTTCAACAAAAATGTAGATGCTCACCAGCGACAAAATCAACAGCGGAATCATGATAATACCGCCTTTCATGCACAAGTCCCACACCGACAGTTCTGGGGCGGGAGCCGGAGCTGGAGCGGCAGCCGGAGCTGCTGCCATTACGTTAGCGGCTGTGTCGACTGCCGCATATGTCTGCAACGTGATTGCGGAAAGAATTGCATTTGAAATCATATTCTTTTGTTTTTTCTGTTTGAATAATTCTTTTTTTAAATTTTTGTCCGGTTTGTATTGTCACAAAGATAGTGAAAGTCGAAGGCAGAAAACCAAACTTGTTTGAGTTTTATGCTAAGACGCATCCTATCTTCTACAAAGACAGCTACAAAGATAATCGGAATAATTTATTTCAAACAATTTTTATACTGTTTTATAGTTTCTTCCAGTCCCAGATACAAAGCATCGGAAATCAGCGCATGTCCAATCGACACTTCATTCAGATACGGCATCTTTTTGCTGAAGAACGCCAGATTTTCCAAACTCAGGTCGTGACCGGCATTCACGCCAAGGCCTACTTTGTGGGCGGCATTCGAAGCAGCCACATAGGGAGCTACGGCAGCTTCCGGGTCTTTCGGATACATTTCTGCAAACGGACCGGTATAGAGTTCCACACGGTCGGCACCGGTACGCGCCGCCAGTTGGATGTTCTTTTCATCTGTTCCGACAAAAATGCTGGTGCGGATTCCGGCTTCTTTCAGACGGTCGACTATCTGTGTGAGAAATTCCAGATTGGCTTCCACATCCCAGCCGCTGTTGGAAGTCAGCACGTTCGGCGCATCGGGAACCAGTGTCACCTGTGCAGGCTTCACCTTCAGCACCATATCGATAAAGGCTTCCGACGGATAGCCTTCGATATTGAACTCCGTGCGCAGCAACGGACGCAGACCGAACACATCCGACTGACGGATATGGCGTTCATCCGGACGGGGATGAACCGTGATGCCGTCGGCACCGAAACGTTCGCAGTCAAGAGCAACCTTTTCCACATTCGGCACATTTCCGCCGCGGGCATTACGGATGGTTGCAACCTTGTTGATATTTACACTTAAGTTTGTCATTTCAACCAAATAAATAGACTTATTCTCGATTCTTCCTGCTCGTCCGCTCCGTTTCTTCTAAAATTCGTATCTTTGGATAAGATACGATGCGGTTCGGGATAAAAAATAATTGAAACAAGTTTCATTATTTTATTCTCCGCTCACCTTTTCGTATCTTTGTAAAAGATAGGAGAAGATTCCGCGAGACGGGCACTCTTTCGTGCAAGCCTTCAAGCAGGCATATCGGTTGCAAAGGTAATACAAAATTGCAACAGATAGCCGCAATTTCGCAGGAAATATGTCGAAAAGTAGCCTCCGGCGGGAAACTCCGATACAAAAATTACTGTAAGTCGTGGGTTTAGTGGCAATTAGAAAGTTAGCCACCCCCGAATGACAGCCGATTTGACAGAAAACTACAGACATGAGAATAGCCATCTACGGAAACCTTTATCAGGACAAGCATATCGAAGCGCTCGACCGAATGTTTGCAACGCTCACCAGATTGGGAATGCGGACATATATCGAGCAGCGCTTTCATGAATATCTGACCCGGCACATTCAGCTGCCGGAAACGGCATGCATACTGACCACCAACGACTTTGCAGCGGATGCGGCACTCAGCATCGGCGGCGACGGCACGTTTCTGAAAACAGCCGCCTGGATTGGCAACAAGAGCATTCCCATCATGGGTATCAACACGGGCCATTTGGGCTATCTGGCCGATGTTTCGATGAACGATGCGGAGCAGGCGATAGAGGACATTCATAACGGAAACTTCCAGATAGAGTCGCGCTCGCTTATCGAAGTGACGGCCGACTCTCCGAATGTATTGCCCAACCGGTTCGCCCTCAACGAAGTGGCGATTCTTAAAAACGACTCGGCATCCATGCTCTGCCTCGACACAAAGGTCAACGGCATAGAACTAACATCCTATCTCGGCGACGGCCTTGTCATTTCCACTCCGACCGGCAGCACTGCCTACAACCTTTCCGTTGGCGGCCCCATACTCCAACCGAATTGCAACAACTGGGTAATCTCGCCCATTGCCGCCCACTCGCTGACCATGCGCCCGCTCGTCCTGCCCGACAATTCGCAGATTACGGTCACGACACGTTCGAGCCGCACACAGTCGTTCCGCGTCAGCATCGACGGCCAGTCGGTTTCGTTCCCCATCGGAACAACGCTTCTGCTGAAAAAGGCGCCTCACGAAATAAAGGTGATGCAGCGCACCGGACACGATTTTGCAAAAACGCTCCGCTCCAAACTAATGTGGGGTACTGACGCGAGATAACAGAACCGCAAAAACAACACATAAACTTTAAAATACTATGACACCACAGGAAAAATCTATCGGCGTATTTATCGACGGAGGATATTATGCAAAAATAAACGAGGCACTTAATGAGAACCTGAACCTCAACATCCACCTCAGCTCGCTGTTCGACTTCATCAGCGAATACCTCGCCGACAAAAACGGATTGAGAAAAGAGGACTGCTATATCACGGAAAGCCACTATTTCCGCGGCCGCTACCGTGTGGGCGACGCTTCGGACAAGCATCTGCTCTTTTCGGAACGCAAGTTTGAGGACTCGCTCATCGAAAATGATGTCATTTTCCACTACAAGCACCTTCGCGAAGTGGAAAAGGACGGCAAAATGACGGTCATCGAAAAAGGCGTGGACGTGTGGTTTGCCCTCGAAGCCTATGAACTGGCGTTGTTGAGAAAATTCGACTTCGTAGTGCTGATAACGGGCGATGCCGACCACGAAATGCTCATCAAAAAACTGAAATCGCTGAAAATCCATGTCGTGCTGCTCACCTGGAAGATTTCCGACCAGTCGTCATCGTCAAAAACACTCCGCGACGAAGCCTGCACGCACATCGAGCTCAGCCAGCTTATCAATCTCGACAAGTCGCTAATGTTCAAAATCTGCCGCTAATACCTTTCGCAAAGCGGCTGAAGGATATAGACTTCATCAAAAGCATAGCGGTCAGTGAGACTCTCTGTAAACAGTAAACCGTAAACTGTAAACCAATAAACTGTAAAAAAACGGACGGCAAGCCCTTTGCTTCGGGATTTCCGTCCGTTTTCGTTTTTTCTATCTGTACCAATTATTCTGCAGGAGCCCATTTGCAGCGAACAGGAGAAACAATAGCTCCTTCTTCCTTCAACTGCTTCATGGCCTTGTCCACTTCCTTACGGTCAAGTCCGCTGAGTTCTGCAATCTTACCTGCGTTCAATGGTTCTCCGGCTTCTTTCATTGTAGCCAATACTTTTTCTTTTGCGTCCATAGTTTTTATTTTTAATAATGATTGTTTCTAATGTCGAACGTAATATCCATATACGACCGCTTGCCCTCGATATAGTCGGCATACAGCACTTCGGCTACTCTGCCTCTCAAAATGCGGCACTTGCCACACGATTCGCAATCGTTCAGACACTTCCACGCGTCGGCCACGAATGCTCGTCGCTGTTCCCGAGTTGACTGTTCAATTGCCGGAGGTGTCATATTGTTTTATGAATATCATTTTCCTTGTTGATAAAGAAACAATCATTTTATGGATTTTGTTTAACAGTCAACGGCTGCTGCGTAAGCTTAAACGTGTAGAAACAACCAATTTGTGTCGGGGTAACTTCTATCACTCGCTCTTTGCCTGTAGTGTTGGGGGTTATATCCATGTTCAGATACTTGTCCTTGCACACGATTCTTCCCCATTCGCCCTCGGCAATATGCTTTTCTTCGTCAAGCGCAAGATTTTGTCCGTCAACCTGCACACTATTAAGCCAAATACCACTCCAATCCACATGTGCATTGGTGCAGACCAGCGCATACGACGTTCCTTCAGCCGGGACATCGACCAAACTGTATGCTTCGCTCAACTGAATGCCAGAACAAGGCTCCCATGTCAATGAAGATGACTTCAGTTCTTTTTCTTTGTCACAACCGGTAAAGCAAACAAGCAGCAAAACCGGCATTATCAGCCGCAAAAATGTTATTTTCATAAGCTCTCAGTTTATGGTAAGTTAAAAATAGATTCAACATAAACGAAAAGCAAGGATATGCAAAGTCAACATATATTTGACTTTATTTTGTGGCAGGTTGCTGGGTAAGGATAAAATCGTAAAAATAACCGATTTGTGTTGGTTTAACTCTAATAACCCTTGTCTTATCAGTGGTATTGGGAGCTATATCCATGTTCAGATACTTGTCTTTACACACAATTCTTCCCCATTCGCCTTCAGCGATGTGCTGTTCTTCGTCAAGAGTAAGATATTGTCCGTCAATCTGCACATCATGAAGCCAAATGCCACTCCATTCTACCATTGCATTTGTGCAAACCAACGCGTACGACGCACCTTCAGCCGGGACATCAACAAAACTGTATCCTTTGCCCAATTGAATACCTGCACAAGATTCCCATTTCAAGGAAGATGACGATTCCATTTGTTCTTGCCCTTTTTCTTCATCACAGCTTGTAAAGCAAACAAGCAGCAGTACCGGCAATATCAGCCGTAAGAATGTTGTTTTCATAAGTTCTCCGTTTATGGTAAGCTAAAAATAGATTCTATCATGGTTATAAAAATCTTATTTAAACGCGTAATTATTAGACTTTAATGTGCAAAACTGGAACTATACAAAAATAAACATTATATATTAAAAAAACAAAAAAACGGTTTAATTTTATTGCAGAACATCACAATTCAAAAAATGTAGCAAAAAAGACAGGCGGCAGTGGCAAATCTGAAAACTCCGTTTTCGTTTGCCGCTGCACTCGCCTTTCACTATCTTTGTAGAAAATAGGATACGTCTTAGCATAAAACTCAAACAAGTTTGGTTTTCTGCCTTCGACTTTCACTATCTTTGCAAACGAAATGGAACGGATGTTCCTGAATTTTCCAACTGCACAGATTTTTTATATGATTTCAATCGACGCTCTTGCCGTGGAATTTGACGGCAAAACGCTTTTTAGCGATATTTCTTTTGTCATTAACGAAAAGGACCGCATCGCCCTGATGGGTAAAAACGGAGCCGGAAAAAGTACGCTATTGAAAATTCTTGCAGGCGTACGCAAACCGACACGCGGCTCTATCTCCGCACCGAAGGACTGCGTGGTGGCTTACCTTCCGCAACACCTGATGACGGAAGACGGCCGTACGGTTTTCGAAGAGGCTTCGCAGGCTTTTTCCCATCTCCACGAAATGGAGGAGGAAATCAACCGCATGAACCAGGAACTGACAGAACGCACCGACTACGAAAGCGACTCCTACATGCAATTGATTGAGAAGGTAGCGGCCATGAGCGAAAAGTTCTATGCCATCGACCTAACTCACTTTGAGGAGGATGTGGAGAAGACATTGCTCGGTCTGGGCTTCGAACGCTCCGACTTCAACCGCCCGACAAGCGAGTTCAGCGGCGGCTGGCGCATGCGTATCGAACTGGCAAAACTGTTGCTGAAAAATCCCGACGTACTGCTGCTCGACGAGCCGACCAACCACCTCGACATCGAGTCAATCCAATGGCTGGAGGACTTCCTTATCAACAACGGCAAGGCAGTAGTGGTCATCAGCCACGACCGCCGCTTCGTCGACAATATCACGACACGCACCATCGAAGTGACAATGGGCCGTATCTACGACTATAAGGTGAACTACTCGAAATATCTCGAACTGCGCCGTGAACGCCGCGAACAGCAGATGAAGCAATACGAGGACCAGCAGAAAATGATTCAGGAAACGAAAGATTTCATCACTCGTTTCAAAGGCACCTACAGCAAGACGCTTCAAGTGCAGAGCCGCGTGAAAATGCTGGAAAAACTGCAAATCATTGAGGTGGACGAGGAAGACACTTCGGCACTCCGTCTGAAATTCCCGCCGTCGCCACGAAGCGGCAACTATCCGGTCATCATGGAAGGCGTGGGCAAGGAGTACGACGGACACCGTGTGTTCAGCAACGCAACGCTGACCATTGAGCGCGGCGACAAGGTGGCTTTCGTGGGACGTAACGGCGAGGGTAAGTCAACGCTCGTAAAATGTATCATGAAGGAAATCGAACACGAAGGCACGCTCACACTCGGCCACAACGTGCAAATAGGCTATTTTGCCCAAAACCAGGCATCGCTGCTCGACGAGAATCTGACCGTTTTCCAGACCATTGACGACGTAGCAGTAGGCGACATCCGCAACAAAATCCGCGACCTGCTCGGAGCCTTCATGTTCGGAGGTGAAGAAAGCGCGAAGAAAGTAAAAGTTCTGTCGGGAGGCGAACGCACCCGTCTGGCGCTGATGAAGTTGCTGCTCGACCCTGTTAACCTGCTCATCCTTGACGAGCCGACCAACCACCTCGACCTCAAGACAAAGGACATTCTGAAACAGGCCCTTCAAGACTTCGACGGCACACTGATTGTCGTTTCCCACGACCGTGACTTCCTCGACGGACTCGTTACGAAAGTCTACGAATTCGGCAACCAACGCGTGCGCGAACACCTCTGCGGTATCAACGAATTCCTCGCCATCAAGAAGATGGAACACCTTCAGGACATCGAAAAGAAGAACTGAAATATCAAGGGGGATTTTTCGGACACACCGTGGTGTGTCCCTACGCATTAGAGCTTAATAAAAAAAGAGACCCCCCGTAAACTGTAAACTGTAAACCAATATACCGTAAACAAACGCGGCTGCCGGAATCCCGACAGCCGCGTTCAGCATATTGACAACCTCTTTACCTTTTGGAGCTACCTAACACTCCCAATCAATAAACGACTACTTTTGCGGTTACCGTTTTTCCGGAAACCATACCGGCTTTCACAATATACAAACCTGCATTCAATGCTGACACACGGACAGCATTGTTGGAAACCGCTCCTGCAAATACAAGAGCACCATTCAGGCTGTAAACCTCACAGTCTGTAATTTCTTCGCTTGATGTAAAATAAAGCTGACCGTCAACTGATTTGCAGTCAAATTCCACTTCAGTTACCGGCAAAACAGAAACGCCTGCCAGCTCATCGTTGAAGGAGATACAGCTGATGTGCAATCCGCTCGGCATATAAGGTGACGCATCCTTGATACGGATAATCTGCTGTCCGGCTTTCAAATTCAGTTTGAACTGAACCGGAGCAAACTCTTCGTCCTTGCCCGAAAGCTCAAATGACGACGACTTGACCAGCACTTCCTGCTCTTCGCCGTTTTCATCCACGATGCTGATACCGATTGTCGGGTCGAAACGAGTCGGCTCGCCTTCACCGGAAACGCGCATCGTCAGCGTGTATTCGCCGTCTGAAGGAATATCAAACTGATAGTCGGCATAAGCTCCTGAGTTGAAACGTGTAATTTCCAGTTTGCCCGGATTGCGGCTGTCCTTGTTCGAACCTAACATCAACGACTGCGAACTGATGTATTCCGTTGCCGGAACAATCTCGTCAACTGAATGGTAGACAGTCTTGTCGAAGTCAGTCATATAGACATACACCATGCCCTGTTCCGACAGTTCACGTTCGCCATAACCGTTCTTCGGCACAATCAGTCCGTAGCACGGGTGAGAAGATGTGCTGCCTTTTGCCTTGAACCATGAATAGCGGTACACCTTTTCGCTCTTTTCGAGATATTCCAACTGTTCAATCATGGAAGCAATCTGCATTTCAGCGGTTACGTTGTCAGCACCCCAACTGCAGAATTCCGTTACCCATATCTGTTTGCCATAAAGTTCATAGAATCGGTCAATCATATCCTTCATGCCGCCGGCACCGCCGGAATAGTTATGGATGGCAATAAAGTCGAAAGCATCCTTACCGACAAGGTTCACAAAATTGGCATACCACGTATAAGGGTCGTTTTCAGGACCGTCGGGAGAATAGTTCACGGCAGGTCCGACAAGTTTTAGTCCCAACTCGTCGGCAAGAGCCTTCACTTTCGGCCATGCTTCTGCAGCAGCCTGCGGAGTCATGTTGGCCTGTGACACGAAATTAGGTTCATTGAAACCCATCAGGTATTTCACCTCCGGATGTGCCTTGCAATAGTTGCGGATATTGTCGGCATTATAGTTGGCATTCCAGCACATCGGCAGGAAAACCATCGTTTCGTCGCCGACATAGTCGGCTATTCCGGAATTAGGAGTGTTGCCCCAGTTGTAGAACCAGCAAACACCGGGAGTAAGCACTTCCATTTCCTCCTTCAACATAAAATTATTTTCACTTACACCACGCTTGTAGCTTCTGGCGGAAGCGGTAAATCCGGCAGCAATGACAGCAGCAAGCACCGGAACAATCAACAAATTACGGCTACGCATATTTTTATCGTTTTTATTTCACGTTAAACTTGGCCGGACTGCCGCTGGCGCTGTCTTTCGACACCCATACCATAAATTCGCCCGGTTCCACAATTTTCTTCATGTCCAGATTCCAGAACGCAAGGTCGGAAGCCTTCAGCGTGAATTTCACGTCGCGGCTCTCTCCCGGTTTCAACGTAATTTTTTCGAAGCCTTTCAGCTCTCTCACCGGACGGACAAGTGATGCCACCAGGTCGCGCACATACAGCTGTACCACTTCGGCAGCTTCCACCTTACCCGTATTCTTCACCGTGCAAGTCACTTCAATCTGACCGTCGACACCCATTGAGTCGGAAGAAAGGCGAACATCGCCATATTCAAAAGTCGTATACGACAAGCCGAACCCGAACGGAAATTCCGGACGGTCGCCGGCATCGAGGTGATAGCTTGTGCAACCCGTGGATGTCTGACCAGCCTCAACAGGAATATCGTCGATCAGCACGATATTTTCAGCCGGACGGCCGGTATTCTTGTGAGCATAGTAAACCGGTACCTGACCCACCATTTTAGGCATTGTTGCCGGAAGTTTTCCGGAAGGCACTGCCTTTCCTGAAAGCAGGTTGGCAATCGCCGGGCCGGCCATTGTTCCGCCATGGAAAGCATAGAGGACAGCGTCGGCAAGCGAACATTCATAACCGATTGTCATCGGACGGCCTGTCATCACTACCAGCACAAGCGGCTTGCCTGTAGCTTTCAGCGCTTCAATCATTTCGGTCTGTGCGCCGGGCAGAGAAATGTCGGCACGGCAGTGGGCCTCGCCCGAAAGCACAGCTTCCTCACCGGCAAACATCACCACCACGTCCGCCTTCTTGGCGGCAGCGACAGCGGCAGCGATGCCTTTGTTGTCCTTGTCGCGGCTATAAGCCAAACCCGGTGCAAAGATAATATTTTTCTTTCCGTACATTTCCTGCAATGCCGCAAGCGGAGTCACGCAGTGTTCCTTTTCCAAATCAAAACTCCATGTTCCGGCCTGCTCATAAGGAGCATTTGCCATCGGACCGACTACCGCAATTTTCTTGGCAGAAGCCGCCAACGGAAGCACGCCGCTGTTCTTCAGCAACACGGCACTTTCCTCAGCCGTACGCTGTGCCTTTGCCAATGCGTCGGCAGAGTAGAAGTTGCGCGCCGTTGACATATCAACATAAGGATTATCAAACAGTCCCAAACGGAACTTCAGGCGCAACACGTTGCGAACCATTTCGTCGATTACCTTTTCATCCACTTTTCCTTCCTTCACCAGTTTTTCCAGATGCTGAATGTAGGCATAGCTTTCCATATCCATGTCTACCCCTGCCGCAGCAGCTTTCTGAGCGGCATCGGAAAGGTCGGCACAGAATCCGTGAGGAATCATCTGCTGAATGGAAGCCCAGTCGCTCACCAGCATGCCGTCGTATCCCCATTCATTGCGGAGAATGTCGCGGTTCAGATGAACATTGCCCGACGAAGGCACACCGTTGATATCGTTGAACGAGCACATGAACGTTGCCGCACCGGCCTTTACAGCCGCTTCAAACGGCGGCAAATAAACGTCGCGCAGTTGGGTTTCGGGAATCCAGGTCGTATTGTAGTCCTTACCGCCTTCGGCCGCACCGTAGCCGGCAAAGTGTTTTGCACAGGCAGCCATCGTGCCGGGTTTCGACAAGTCGTCGCCCTGATAGCCTTCAATCATGGCTACACCCATCACTGTATTCAGATAAGTGTCCTCACCGGAAGATTCAGCGATACGTCCCCAACGCGGGTCACGCGACACATCAACCATCGGCGAGAAAGTCCAGCGGATACCCACCGAAGAAGCCTCAACGGCAGCAACATGCGCACCCTCTTTCACCAGTTCCGGATTCCATGTGGCAGCCTGTCCCAAGGGGATAGGGAAAATGGTCTTGAACCCGTGAATCACGTCGCGGGCAAAAATCACAGGTATACCCAGACGGCTGTTTTCCACAGCTTCCTTCTGCAATTTGTTAACAATAACCGGGTCCACTTCATTCAGAATGGAACCGACCGATCCGCCACGCAGCTGACCTACCATACCATCAGAATAACCCTGACCGGTCTGCTGGTTCAACTGCCCGATTTTCTCGCTGAGCGTCATCTTTTCCAACAACGCGTCAATTTTCTTTTCAATCTGTGCATCGTCGGCGGCCACTGCCGAAAAAACAGCGGCTACAGCCAACGCACAAAGGCTCATAAATCTATTCATCGTCTACAGCTCGTTTTATTATTTCAAAAGAGTCAGCGTGCTTTTCGCATCGTCCTTCTGATAAATTCTCACATAGTCAACCAGCATTTCCGCACTACCCTGCGGCAAAGCCGTTATGCCTTCCGCATCGTGTATGCCGGGGAAATTCCCTCCGACGGCCATATTCAGCAACAGGAAATTGTCCTTGTGGAAATAGTATCCCACACCGTCCTCACTGCTTCTGTCGGAAATGTCCACTCTCATATAGGGCTCCTTGTTGTCGTCGAAAAACATGGCTATCTCATTGGGTGTCCAAACGACACGGAAAATATGATATTCTCCGTCTTGCAGACTATAGTCGCTCACATGGTCGCCCGTCAAAATGCGATGTTCCGACGAAGCCACACCCCAATGCAACGCACCGTTGAAAAGGCGGTCAGTCACTCCGTCCTTAATACCGTTGGAGTGTCCCATTTCCAAAATGTCGGTTTCACCGCAACGCGGCCAACTTACAGTAGAAATATCATTGCCCATCATCCAGAACGCCGGCCAAAGTCCGTTGGCAGTTTTCGGCAACTTGATGCGCGCTTCCACAACACCATAGGTAAAACAAACCTTGTTCATCGTGTTGATACGCCCGGAAGTGAAATTCTTGTCCTGATATTTCTCCTTGCGTGCCGTAATCACGAGATTACCGTCGCGTACACATACATTTGTCGGCTTGTCCAGATAATACTGCAATTCTGCATTTCCGCAGCCGGTACCGTTAATTTCCACATTCCAGCTGTCGCGGTCGAGCGACGAACCGTTGAATTCATCGCTCCAGACCAACGTGTAGCCGGACGCTTTTTCACTCACAGGTGACTCGGCCGACATATTCCATACGGACATGCAGGCCAAAGCCACACCTAACCACTGTTTATTCATTATTTACATACAATTTTTTCAACCAGCTGCTTGCCGTTGCATACAGCCTTAACGACATAAATGCCCGGAACGAAACCGGCTACCGACACTGCGTCAACCGCCTTGTGCGAAGCCACCATTTTTCCGGCAATATCATAGACTACCACATCAGCCTTGTCAGAGAAATTCAGCATCTTGCCGTTATAGTTCATATCCAGTCCTGCAGCAACAGTCTCTACACCGGCATCGCCCATGTCACCTTTATCAAGGAAAGAAGAAGACTCATCGGCTGTTCCCTTCTGATAGATTTTCACATAGTTGACATACATGCTTGCCTGATAGTCATTCGATTCGTTCAATGCTGTAATCTGATTGATATCCCAGATTCCCGGGAAATTGCCGCCTACAGCGAGATTGAACAGAATGAAATTCTCCTTGTGGAAATAGTAGCCGGGAGAATTGGTGTCGTTGGTTGCCGGAATAGTCATTATATAATAGGGTTCGGCATCCGGATATTTGTCAAGGTCGACATACATGGCCACCTTCTCTTCATCCCAAATAAGAGTATAGATATGGAACTCATCGTCCTGAAGGCTGTATTGATAAGTCACCGCACGTGCATAGTTCGGATGGTTTTCCCATGATTGTCCCCAGTGACATGCACCGTTGAAATAACGGTCTTGAGTTCCGTTCTTGATTCCCGTAGCATTGCCGAACTCCATGATATCGGTTTCACCGCAACGCGGCCAGCCCACCTGGTCGTAATCGTTGCCCATCATCCAGAATGCCGGCCAAAGTCCGTTGGCAGTTTTCGGCAATTTGATGGCAGCTTCAATCTTACCGTGTTTGAATGCTATCTTGTTTTTGGAAGTGATTCGGCCGGAAGTTGCCTGACGTCCGCCATACACCTCTTTTTTTGCTGTCAGAATCAGACAGCCGTTGCCTTTTCCGTCATCACCCAAACGCACGTTTTCCGCACGGTCCGTATAGTACTGCAATTCGTTGTTTCCACCGCCGTCACCGTTCACTTCAATGTTCCAACGTTGAGAATTCAGCTCATTGGCATCGAACAGGTCCTGCCAAACCAATTTATATCCGTCAGTCTCGCCAGTCCCGTCCTGCGAAGAAGCCGCCATTGCCAATGGAGAAACAAGCAACGCTGTAGCAATCAAAAAGTTAGATTTCTTCATAATTCATTCTTTATTCTATGTTAGTATTGTTTTTTCGTGCCGTTTCTCAGGACGTCACCACCTGTAAATCGTTTAAAAAGGATAAAAAGAGAGCGGCGGAACAAATCCGTCCGCTCTCCATGTATTCAAAATGTCGAATAAAAGAACAATTATTTCACTACAACTTTTTCAACTGCGTTGCCTGCTTTTACGATATAAAGACCAGCGTTCAAATCTTCAACACCCATGATTGAAGTTGTTGATTTCTTAACCAGTTGTCCAGAGATGTTGTAAAGTTCGAAACCGTTGTTTTCGTTGCCAAGAACGTTGATTGTACGGTTAGAAACGATTACCTGAACATCGTCAGTTGCAACACCTTCAACGCTGCCCTGACCTTGAGGACCATACAAATAAACAGCGTCGATGCTGATAGTTGTACCAGTTACACCGCCACCGAGTACAGAGTAGATGTTACCAGTGAAATTACAAGGAGTATAGTCGAATGAAGGATAAAATTTCTTCATGTCAGCCAATGACATATCGATAGCCACCCAGTCGCCACCTTCACGGTCGAAGTCACCAACAAGAGGATAAGTAGCGCCACCGTCAACGAATGCTGTGTTACCAACAGACAACTTGGCCGGAGACCACTTCATATTTGTTTTACCAGCGAGCTGACCGTCACCGAAAATCACTGCAATAGCAGATGCAGGGTTAGAGCTGCGCAAGCCCATATGGAAACGAGTATCGTCAGAAATGTGGTTCAAGTCAATATAGTTGTTGCCACCGTCTTCTACAACAGTAAAGCCGGCACCTGACCAACCTACAGTACCTACTTCAAGTGAAGTATAACCTTCCATCTGGAAGTCAACACCAGGATAAGAACCGTCACCGGCAACAAATGTGTTATCCCAAATATAGAAGCAACGTGTTACGTTGTCCAGAGTGTATTCGTGAACTGTCTTTCCTGCATTTTTCAAAATTTCAACAGAAGCTGCATCCAATTGAAGGATATCAAAAACTTCACCTTTGTCCTTTGTTTGTTCCAAAGAAGGGTCACCAACGAACTGAGCATTTGCAAAACCCAATCCACATACTGCCATAGCAGCCAAAAGAGTCATTCTTTTCATAGCTAAATTTTTTTGAGAGTTTGTAATTTTTTAAGATGGCGGGCGTTAGAACCCGCCATCGGGTTATTTTTATTGTTTTTGTTAAATTAGTATCCAGGATTTTGATCCATCGGGTTCAAGTTGATTTCCTGAGAAGGAATCGGGAAGAGTTCGTGTTTGCCTTTAATAAACGAAGCCATTTCAGCACGTGCCTCCGGAGTTTCGTTCTTGCCGTACGAACCGTTGTCCTTGTCCATCACTTCATAAGCGATACCCCAACGGCAAAGGTCAAACCAGCGATGGCCTTCCATAGCAAGTTCCACACGACGTTCGTGGCGGATTGCCTTGCGCAAGTCGTCCGTATTGTCGCTATAGCCGTTATAGTTAGGAAATGCCGGAAGAATAGCGTCATTTCCTCCACGAGCACGCTTGCGCACTTCTTCCAACGCCCATTTGGCACCGGCAATGTCCTTACCGCTTTCAAGAGCAGCTTCAGCATACATCAACAGCACATCGGAAGCACGAATCAGACGATAGTTGACCGGGCTGCGGGTTGCGTGGTCAAGCGTAACATAGATACCGTCTTCGATATAGGCTGACTTGCGGTTGTAATAGCGGCTGCCCAGATAGATTTCCTGTTCCGGGTTGTCAAGCTGGTCATCGGTAGGATTGATGATTGTAGCGTCGCGACGAGGGTCGCCGGCTTCAAACTCGTCATACAGGTTTTGTGTCGGGTGATTGAATCCCCAGCCTGCACCGAGAGCAGTGGCACGGCAACGAGTAAGGATAGTTGTGAACGTACCGCGGGTAAAGCCAAAGCCTTCACCATAGTCGCTGGTCGGTTCTGCCATATACTGGATTTCAAATACAGATTCTGGACCGTTTTCGCCTTCCATCGTAAAGTTGTCGGCATAATTCGGATTCAAGCTGTATTCGCCCGTTTCATATTGTTCGGTACGGAATTTCTGACCCCATTCGTAAGCCTTTGCAAAATATGCAGGGTCAATATGTCCGCCCATATAAAGATAAGTCTTCAACAGCATGGCCTGTGCAGCACCCTTAGTAGCACGTCCGAGATCTTCGTCAGCATACTCGCTCTTGTTCCACAACAGCGGTTCTGCAATTTCAAGGTCTTTTACGATATTTTCATAAACGGTTGCTTCGCTGGCACGCGGTTGCTGCCATTTTGAAGAACTGTCGATTACGAAATCCACATAAGGCACACCGCCGAACACACGCACAAGGCGGAAATAATAGTAGGCGCGCATGAAGTGAGCTTCGCCCAACAGGCAGTTTTTACGGCTCTCGGTCATTGTCGTATCGGCATCCACCTTCGCCACTTCCTGAATAGCCAGATTACAACGGGCAATACCCTGATACTGCGCACGGTAGAAATCAAGAAGCATTGTGTTGTTGGCATTTGTCTTGAAGTTCTCCAAGTCGTATACATCGGCCATATCCGTGATGTTCTGACCGCCTTTCAAGGCATCGTCCGAAACAACGTCGCCGATAAACCATTCAGAGAAATAAGTTGAATTGAACTCCCATGCCAACGGAGTGTAGCAGGCATTCACCACCTGAATGGCAGTGTTTCCTGATGTAAAGAAATCGTCCAGCCCTGTTTTGCCCGGCGACTCTTCCAAGAGCCAGTCATTACATGAAGTAGCGGTAGCAAGCAGCGCCAGTCCGCAAAACGCTTTCAATATATGTGTCGTTTTCATTTTTGTTGACTTTTAATTGATTAGAAGGAAATGTTAGCACCTAAGATGAAGGAACGGGCTTGCGGATAGTTACCGTAGTCAATGCTGCCGCCCACTTCTGGGTCGAATCCTGTGTATTGTGTCAATGTCAGGAGGTTGCTGCCCTGCAAATAAATACGGCAGTTCTGCAAGCCTACCTTACGGATGGCCTTTTCAGGAATCGTATAACCGATTTGCAGATTCTTCAAACGGAAATAAGAGCCGTTTTCAAGGAATCGATCGGAAACGTAGTAGTTCACCGAGTTTTTCGGATTAGGAATTGTTCCTTCTGTATTGGTTGAAGTCCAGGCATTTGCCATTACCGGGCTCATAACGGAAGTTGTTCCGTTTCCTTCCAGACGATGACGCATCTGGTTGTAGATCTTGTTGCCGGCAACACCTTGGAAGAACAGTTGAACGTCGAAATTCTTCCAGCTTGCACCCAGGTTCAAACCATAGTTCAACCAAGGAATGCTTGAGCCGAGGTCTGTACGGTCGTTGTCGTCAATTTTACCGTCGCCGTTAAGGTCTTTATATTTGGCGTCGCCTGCATGGAAAGGAATGTCGGTAGCTGTATAGCCTTTGAGATATTCCAATGCTTCTTCGTCAGTCTTGTAGATACCGTCGTACTGGTAACCCCAGAAGTAGTACAAAGGATAGCCTTCGTCAACGACTGTCAAGTTGTTATATCCGCTGTAGATAACGGCACCACCGTTCAAGCCGGTCAGTTCGTTGTCGATAAACGAAACGTTACCGCCGATAGAGTAAGAGAAGTCACCGATTGTATTGCGGTGTTCCAAAGTGATTTCAGCACCGCGGTTACGAACTGTACCTACGTTGCTTGTACCGTCGTAACGGTTACCTACGTGTGCCGGAGCTTTAACCGACATCAACATGTCCTGAGTATTGCGGATGAAGAAGTCGACAGAACCTGTCAGCATACCGCGCCACATTCCGAAGTCAACACCCAAACTCCATTGTTCAGTGTTTTCCCAGTGTCCGCCGTTGTTAATCCAGGTAAGAACAGTTGCACCGTTTGCCAATGCCTGGTTCTTGCCGAATACGTAGTCAACGAATGTTGGACCTGTATTGAACACAGAGAGCATGAACGCATCGTTGCCGATATTGTCGTTACCCACACGACCCCATCCTGCACGGATTTTCAAAAGGTCGAGGTTTGTATAGTCTTTCATGAAGCCTTCTTCGCTGATTTTCCATGCCAAAGCCGTTGAAGGGAAATAACCCCAAGGCTTTTCAGGGAACTTGCTACTACCGTCGGCACGGAAGTTGACTGTAATCAAATAGCGGTCAAGGTAGCTGTAGTGAACACGACCGAGCATTGAAATACGGCGGTTACGGCTAACAGAGTCGGAAGGACGTCCGAAATCGTCAGTCACCTGTGACAGATACCAGTTGTTTTCTTTCGGATTCAGAATGCTTGAACCTGAACTTCCGATAGAATAGTAATTGTATTCTTCTGTTGTCTGGCCTACCATCACCGAGAAATCGTGTGCATTGATAGTGCGCGCATAAGTCAAGATGTTGTCAACAGTCCAGTTGTAAGTACGTCCGATGCTTGAGCTCAAGAAGTTCTTGGAGTTCTTGTCATAGTCGGAATATTCGTAAGCATCTTTGAAGAGCTTGCTTGTAGCGATGTTATAGTCAAAGCTGTAGCTTGAACGGAATGTCAAACCTTTGAGTGGAGTGATTTCAGCAAAGACATTTCCGACGAAACGTTCGTTGCGGTCTTTCGGATGGCTGTTTTCCACCATGCTGAATGGGTTTGTCACGTTCTTGAAGTTGGAACCGGCACTGATTTGTCCACTCAAGTCCGTACCCTGTTTGTTGACAGAACCTGCTGGATAGTGAGTCGGATCCCAAGGAGCCATGGCAAAGGCTGCTGAAAGGATGGAAGAACCGGCACTTTCGCTGTTGTTCATTGCCGTACGGCTTGTAGAACTCATAAATGAAACGTTTTCACCGACTTTCAACCAGTTGTTCACCTTGTGGGAAGTATTCAAACGAACAGTCAGACGTTCGTAGTTTGAACCGATAATGGTACCTTCCTGTGAATACCAGCTGGTGCTCAACGAATAAGTTGTTTTTTCGCTACCGCCATCGATAGAAAGGTGATAGTTCTGAATCAATGCATCTTGGAACACTTCATCCTGCCAGTCGGTATCGATAGCCGAATAATCAAGGCCGGTTGGATTTGTTTCGGGATCATAGACAGTAGGATAATATTTGGAACTACCCAAACGGAATGTAGAAAGCCATTTGTTGAAGCCGTAAGTTTCATAATACTTCTTTTCAGAAGCAGAACCGTTGATGGCAACAAGAGCATCGGCAAATTCCTGAGCGTTCATCACGTCGAGCTTGCGCCAACGCTGCTGAATACCGGCATAGGCATCCAATGTTACGGTAGTTTTCTGGTTTACCTTACCGCCTTTGGTTGTCACAATGATGACACCGTTGGCACCACGAGAACCGTAAATAGCTGTTGCAGAGGCATCTTTAAGAATTTCCGTTGACTGAATGTCGTTCGGGCTAAGGAATGAGATATCGTCAACAATGATACCGTCGACTACATATATAGGAGAAGCACCGTTGACGGTTCCGACACCACGGATTCGAACTTCCGGAGCTGCACCCGGCTGACCGCTGTTGGAATTGACAGTCACACCAGCTGCCTGACCCTGAAGGGCGTTTGCCAAGTTGGCGGCCGGGGTTTTCTTCAACTTATCGGCGGCTACGGTTGTCACGGAGCCGGTCAAGTCGCTTTTTTTCATCGTACCGTAACCGATGGCTACTACTTCCTGAAGTACGTTAGCCTCCGATTTCAGAGCGACATTCAACGTTGTCGATGACTGAATCTTGTGACTTTGGGATTCGCAACCAACATATGAGAAGACAAGAGTCTGTCCGCGCGAAACTGTGATGGTATAATTACCGTCGATGTCAGTCGCCACGCTTGCCGAAGGGTTCTCCTTCACCTGCACCGGAACGCCGGGCAAAGGATAACCATCCTCTGCAGAAGTAACAACTCCCGTCACTTTCAAATCTTGCGCGTAAGCAACTGCCGCAAGAATCAAAAAACAAAAGAAAAGAATTTGTTTCTTCATAATTAAAAGAGGTATTTAATTTTAAGTTTGTTTCTTTTTACTACGCTTTCGAGTTTTTCCGATTTTAAGGGAATGGAATCAAAAAATTCCGCTCGTCGACAATGCAAAGGTACAAATGATATAAATAAACCCTCAAAAAAGCCTTTCGCAAAAACTCAACATTCGCCACTACAAAACTCAACATTTATTCAGCAATAGAAACACATAAATCTGTATATCAATTAATTATAGAAAATATGTTATAAAACATATTTCGCAACACAACTCAACTAAGAAAAAATTAAGAACTTTGAGTGTGAGAAACATGGCTTGAATTCTTTTCCTCGATCTCCACCTTGATATAATTGACTCAAACAACATAGCATGACGTACAATTCACTTAAAAATGTTTTGCATCAGAACTGGGCAGGTGCCCTGTTCACTCTGTTTCTGCTGACCTGGCTATCGCCGGGGACAGCTGATGCGGCATACCCGCTCGTGCGCAATTATTTCCGCTCCATATATTCGGCAGGCACACAAAACTGGGACATCTGCCAAGACTCGCACGGCAGGATGCTTTTTGCCAACAACACCGGTATGCTGACCTATGACAGCCACCTTTGGAACACCCACCAGATCAGCAACTACACGACAGTGCGCTCACTGCTGTACGACGGCAAGGCAGAGCGTGTCTATGCCGGAGGCTCGGAAGAATTCGGATATTTTGCCAACGAAGAGGAAACAGGCAGAATGAAATATTTCAGCCTTATGAACACGCTTCCGGCAAAAGACCGCCACTTTTCGGAAATATGGAACATTCATCAGGCAGAAAAATATGTCTGGTTTCAAGGCGACTTCTGCATCCTCCGCTACGACGGAGAGAAAACCATCGCCATCCCTCACAAACACAAGATTACCACCTCCGCACTGATTAAGGGACGAATGTTTGTCGCTTCCATCGACGGAGGTGTAAGCATTCTCAACGGCGTGGACTACACTCCCCTGCCCGGCAACGAAAAGATTATAGGTAAGAAGGTGTGCTCGATTCTGCCCTATACCCAGGGAAAGATTCTGCTCGTAACGGCATTCGACGGACTTTTCGTGTACGACGGCATTACCATCACTCCGCTGCAAACCGATATAGACCATTTCCTGAAAGAGAATCAGGTATTCTGCGCTGCCACCAACGAGCGCGCCATCGTTTTCGGAACGGTAAATAAAGGTATCATCATCAAGGACTTGTCAAACAAGACCAACACTTATGTAAACAATTCTACAGGAATGCAGAACAACACCGTGCTGAGCATCTATTTCGACAAGCTCGACAATATCTGGCTGGGACTTGACAACGGTATCGACTATGTGCTCTACAACTCTCCCATCACGACATTGTTCGGAACTTCCAATAAATATGGTGCAGGCTACGCGTCACTGTTGAAAAACAACACCTTATATATGGGTACAAACCAAGGTCTGTATTCCACCTCCTACCCTATCTCGGCAACTCCGGAACCGGTAGAGCTGAAACAGTTGATGAAAAGCCAGGTTTGGAGCATTGACACGATTGCCAACACGATTCTTGTGGGCAATGACCTGGGTCTTTTCCAAATCATCAACGGTGTGCCGAAGCAAGTGGCAGGAATTCCCGGCACATGGTCCTGCCTGCAACTGAGAAAGCACAAGGACTATGCGCTTGTATCGACCTACGAAAGTTTTTTCCTTATTAAAAACAACAACGGAATATGGGAATACGCCAACAAGGTAACAGGCTATACCGATGCCGGCGGACATATTTTTGAAGACAAATTTGAAAATATCTGGCTGAGCCACTGGATGAAAGGTGTTTTCCGCCTGCGGCTGAGCAAAGACTTGAAACGCTTTGAAGAAATAAAGCTCTACGACCACAAAAAGGGATTCCCTACCGACCGCAACAACACATTGTATGAAATAAACGACGAGCTGGCCTTCTCAACCGAAGGAGGCTTCTTCCGCTATAATCCGCAGACCGACAGCATGATACCGAACGTAAACATGAACAGCATATTCGGTGCCCATACCTCGGTCCGCCTCTATCAGTCGCCGAATCGGGACGTATGGGGAGTTTCGGGGAAATTCATCTGTGCGGCATATTACAACACAACCGGCACCTACGACATCGACTCCATCACCTACAAACCGCTGCTCGACAAGCTGATTGTAGGCTTTGAAAACTTCAACTTCACGGCGCCGCGACGGCTGATTGTGTCGAATGAGGACGGTTTCTATGAAATTGACATCGACCGCGAACACACGGTCAACTGGAAAAGCAACCTCTTCATCAACAACATCTATGCTACGGGCAACCCCGACACCCTGCTCTACACGGCAGGAGGAATACAGCAGAAGGAACTGCGGCTGCCCTACAAGCTTAATTCTTTGAGATTTGAATTCATCTGCCCGGAATACCGCGAGCAGGGAACAATAGAATACAGCTATTATCTGGAGAACTACGACAAGAGCTGGAGTGCATTTTCGCAGGCCAACACCAAAGAATACACACAGCTCCACGAAGGAACCTACACTCTCCATATCCGTTCAATTAACCACTACGACGATTCAAAATCCGAATGCAAGTTCGTATTCCACATTTCTCCGCCTTGGTACAGAAGCATTTGGGCCATCTGTGTCTATCTGATAGCCGCAGCAAGCGCCATTTATTTTGCCTTTCGCTTTATCAAGATGAAATCGCACAAGGCCGCACTCGCTGTTGCCAAACGGAAAGAAGCCGAAATGCAGGAATTCAAGCGCAAGGCAGAAGAAGAAACGCTGAGAAAGGAGAACGAAATTGCCCACCTGAAGAGTGAACAGTTGGAACACGACGTGCGCCACAAATCACAGGAACTGTCGAACGCAACGATGAACGTCATCCGTAAAAATGAAATACTTATTGATATTTCCAACCAAATCAGCAAAATACAGGAAAGCGAAGAAAGCTCCGCACTGACTCCGGGAGCCAACAAACAGCTGATGAAAATACAGAAGCTCATCAAGGAGAACATCAGCCATGACGACGACTGGCAGAAATTCGCACAGAACTTCGACGTTGTCTATGAAAACTATCTGAAACGGTTGGTTCAGCTCTATCCGCAGCTGAACGCCAACGACCAGCGTCTGTGTGCCTACCTGAAAATGGGGCTCAGTTCGAAGGAAATCGCACCGTTGCTCAACATGTCGTACCGCAGCGTCGAAATGAACCGCTACCGCCTGCGGAAGAAAATGGAACTCAGCCGCGATGTCAATTTGGTAGAATATCTGCAACGCATATAAGGATTTGTTCGGAATTATTACTGTCCGCTAAAGACGTGCATTCCCTCCCAACTTGCTGAAATAGATAAG
>ENA-OVGB01000636-OVGB01000636.1-human-gut-metagenome-genome-assembly--contig:-NODE-636-length-38983-cov-11.333796_pt1 | contig 38983 bp, 50 predicted proteins | sample MGYA00237767_ERZ505413 | MGnify/ENA primary metagenome ERZ505413 (study PRJEB26158, sample SAMN06016410) | human gut metagenome | biome: human gut; feature: ankylosing spondylitis patient; material...
GCTGTTATCAGTGCAACGATAATTGCTTCCGTCACTCGTCATCACCTGACTTTCTCTTGGCTGACTGCGTGCCAAAGTAGAACGATATCACCACAGTAAACACCGTAATGAACTGTTCTGCAGTTATCGTGCGGCGAAGTGCCAACACGCAGAACACCGCTGTAAGCAGTATCGTTACTATCGACTTTACGTCAATGAGCTTCGCTAACTTCTGTTTCATGGTATGCCTCCTTTGTTATCATCTCATATTCCTCAGCCGTGATCCACTTGCCGACGGCGGTGTGCACCATAGCAACCGACCACAAACGGCTGTCATAGTATCTCTTGACCTTTGTATAGTTTTTACTCATCGCCGCTCACCTCATTCAACTCAACACCGTTCAACATAGCCAGAAAATCAACGTTTGCCTTTATCCTGTCTATCTCGGTGACTTTGGGCTTGCGAAAATTGTCTTCCGTCAGTCCTAGCTTGTCAGCCATTTTCTTTTGTAAATCCGTCATACGCTACCTCCCACTTCACTCAGTTTCACGATATACTCTTCTTCGCTTGGCACTGGTATTCTGTAATCGTCATTACCGCCCTTAAACGTTATGCTACCGCCTGATTCAACTTCGATGTTTCGCAGAAAATCATCATCAATCAGGTTTGAAATGTCGGTTACGATTGGTGTTGCTAGTTCGTAGTACAGCATTATGCCTGACATTGTCTGTTTGAATGTGGTGGCATCGGTGTAGGACGTATCGTTGACATAGATATACCCGCCAACGTTTGAAGTAGCTGATATGCCTGTTACGCTGAGTTTGCCCCACAGTTCGTTTTGCGCTTTTGTCAGATATTTTGAACAGAATATGTTTGGTGCAATGTCATAGCTTTTTGACGGTTTTTGCCCGGCTAACTGATGTGTTTTAAATGACACAGATTCACCTTTTGTCCACGTCAGCGTCCCCAAATCAACGCTGTCTACGCACTGAACGTATCGTTTATTCTCATAATCAACGTAGTTCTTAGCCGTTCCTGCACTCCAGCCGTAGCCAGGCAGATTACGGATAGCTTCGGGGATAGGATATCCAGTCTGATGGAATGGGGAATAATCTCCCGAGCTACCTGCTATCAACGCTATATCATTTTTGTAAACATTGCCATACATCGGTGGCAGTGTGAAACGTACATAGAATGCGTTTAATGGGGTTATAAATGCTCTGTTGGGGTAGACAATTTGCCCGTTGTTGTCGTTATAGCCAATGTATTTTTTGTTATGGTCATAAAATCTGGTTTTCACATTTTCAATTTTGTCACTACCTGCGTACACGAAGATATAGGTTGAATTTGGGATAATTGGCGTATAGCTTTTGGAATATATAGCCTCTTTTGAACCTTCGTCATTGCCACTAGATGTGTTAATCGAACCAATTCCCCATACTTCGTCCCACGAATTCTTTCCTTGCTCCACAATCTCCTCTGTGCCAGCACTGACAATCTCCCCGTCAATGACCTCAGAATGACCGCCTATTGACTTCACGCTCATCAGCTTCGCCCCTGTAGGCACAGTTTTCTGATACGCTGTTTCGCTGTCGGTTTCAAATTTATGGGTGATACCCTGACCCATATCGTATAACGCATTTACCCTACGTTGCAATTCCTTGTCGGTCAGCTTCACGTTAGCTATTTCAGCCGTGTTCTCAGCGATTTTTCCAACAGCGGTAGTGTAGTCCTCAGGCAAACTGTCAGCCACCGCCTGTGCTGTCTGTGCAGCGGTTTCAGCGGCTGCCCTGTCCTCCGCGACCTTAGCAGCATTATCTGCCACTGTAGCCTTGTCGGCTGTGACCTGTTCAGCCATATCCTGCACTGCCTGCCTGGCTGCCGCAGTGCTGTCAGCATTGGTTTTGGCGGTTTTAACATAGCCTGCTGTTATGTTCTTGTCGGCTGTAGTCTGCTGTGCTGCCGTTGACGCCTGCGCTGCGGATACCTTTGCGGCGTTCTGTGCAGCGACCGCCTGCTGACGTGCGGTTTCTGCGCCCTGTCTAGCCGTTTCAGCCTGTGTTGCGGACGTTTCTGCAGATGTCTTTGCGGTTTCGGCACGGCTTGCCACCTGCGTTGCCGTGTCGGCTGATTTCTCTGCGGCTGTGGCAGATTTAGTGGCGTTATTCGCCGCTGTTGTCGCTGTTTCTGCAGCGGTGACGGCTTTCTGCATATCTGCGTGCGCCTGCCTGCCTATGGCATCTATGCGGTCTAACGCATCCATAGCCACGTCAGGTGACGGTACTGCATTATTGCCTATAGCCGCACCTATTCTCAGACGGAAAATTCGTGATTTTTTCAGCAGGATATATTCGTCGCCTGCTAATTTTTTAGCCGCTATCTGACAGCTGACTGTCTGCGCTGACCGCAGTATATCTGCTGCAGGCGTCCACTGTCCGCCTGTGATATCGACCTCGTAGACAGTGCCGTCGCCATAGTCGATAGTCAGCACATAGCGGTCTGCACCATCTATCTCCATGCCCTCGACCGATACAGGACGGGCATTAGTTTCACCGACATAGCCCAGCAGGGCTGTGTTCAGTGTTACGTCATAATCTGCATTTAATGTTATCGTCATTTAATCACCCCTCTATGCTATCACGATATAGTCTACACGATATGTTCCGGCAGGCACGCTGACTGTACTAGAGCCAGCGGACGGCCCCATGCAAATAACCGCATTGTATTTACCATTGAATTTAGCTACATGAACGCAGAAATTCTGATATGGCGTTGGTGTATCATCCTGTCGGAGAGTGACAATTATCTGTGCAGGGTCGCCGTCTATATCCAGCGGTACTGCCACAGTAGGAGTTGCTGATGATACAACCTGTGTAGCTGTTTTATGCTGGATTATTGTCTGATCTAACTCGTTTACCGCCGTCTGTACCGCTGTCAGTGCGTCCACAAATGCCTGCCTTACTTGTCTGCCCTCAAATGCTGTTGATACAGTTTCTATAAATTGTGAAAGGTCTATGTTTGCCATAAAATTGCCCCCTTTTTTAATCCAGTGTGTGATTTTCTGTCGAGATGCTCTTGCAGTAAATTTCACCAGTTCCGCCTAAGCAAACCACAGTAGGTTTATTGTTTTCATCACAAATCGTAAAGCTTCGTTCCGCTGTGTTCATAGCAAAAACTTGCTTGCCATTATCGGTATACGTTATGATATTACCTGAATTACTGTCGATATTTACCTTTAATTCATCGTTCCAATAGCAGTCCATAGCGCCTGCCTGCAAGACAACATGGCCGCCTATGGTACTGTTATCAATGCGTATCTCCGACGGACTGATTTTCAGTGTCCATTCATTATGCGACAACTGAATAACACTGGTCTTTTCACTAGACGTTTTTATATTTATCGTTCCACCTGTTATATCTGCTGATTTCGACGACAGCCTATTGGCAACAACTGTTCCGTCCTCAGATACCGAAAAGGTACCTGAGCCGTTATTGATTTTAAGCCCTGTCAGCACCTTTGCCGTAATAAAATCTGTAATCAGATTTCCGTCTATCGTCCATGCTTTTGTGTACGGACCCTCTTTGGCAGAGCCGCCGTCTGATGATTTCCAAAATCCCATGCCATTTAGATTGAACTGAATACATGATTTACAAGTGTCGATATTGTCAGTATCCATTATAAGAACACGTCTTGGCTTTGTTGGTGGGTCGAGAATAACATTGCCGCCCTCTGCACCTGTGATAAGTTTAGTCGCATTCTCTATCTTGCTGTCTATGACCTGTCTGTTCCTAAACTCTGAGTTATCTATAGCAGATTGCAGGCTTTGTGTTTTTGCTGTCATAAAGCCCGAAAGTGTTTCAAATTGGTCACCGAAGGTTAGCTGTGAAGCCTGCGGATTGTCAAGGTCTATGGATATACCCACAATGCGCAAATCCTCGTCTATACCCATAAGGCTATTTTTTACTCTGTACCAACAGCCGAGTTCAAACTGCTCAATGTGCTTGCCTCTTCTTGAAAGGTCAAGTGCTGTTATTTGATACTGCACTTTCGCACGATTAACAGATTTAAGATACTCCTTACCCTTGCTGAGAAGATTGCTCGCAAGGGTAATATCGTCCCATATCTGCGGACCGCTTATAACGCCGTATTTTGCGATAAGTGAGCTGTCCTCTATGTAATCCTTGCCACCATTCACAGTGCCGATGGTCAACCGCTTTTCGCTGTCTGTAAGCTTTGCGCCGAGAGGGTAAAGACGTGTTATGACCGCCGTTTCATCGACTTCCCGTGATATGGTTTTAAGGTTGACCGCAAGCTCTATGGTGGTATCTGTGCCGTGTCCTATGTTCTCCAAATAGTCAAGATATACCTTGCCGCCTTTATCACGAAGCTGTATCTCACCACCGAATTTTCCTATAAGCTTGTCTGCGATAACGTTCATTGTCTTGTCCCAATTTGCAGTATATGTGTAGTTGTTGCTTGCTGTCACAGTGACCTGTCCCAGCTCTATACGCTTATCTGCACCCACCTGAGAATTGTGCTTTGACAAGAACGAAGAAAGCACTGTTGATATACCTACCATTTTGTATTCAACATATGGCTGAACACTGTCATATAACCAACCTAAACGCCCCTCACAGGTGACTTTACGGCATATCAGACCTCTCTCGTCCATGCTGTCAGGACACTTCAAGACCCTGCCTATAAAAATGTCCTTGTCAGTACTTTCATCATAGACCTTGACCGATGTTGTCAGTGGTTTCAAAAGGTCATACCCTGCATTGTTCGGATATATGGTAAAACTGAAACTATCCACAGCATTGATAGCCTTCGCTATCTTGCCGCCAGATATGCGGTCTGTGCCGTCGCTGTGTATGATAGTGTTTTCAGCTCCGTTTGTTATCGTTACTATGAACATCAGAGTGCCTCCTCATAAAGCTTGAGTGTCAGTGTGCCGAAACCATAAGCCGCAAGAGTATTCACACCAGGCTGCAAAGTCAGCTCGTCAAGGTCGAATTCTTTCTCCGTGTTGCGGTATACACTTGCACTTATCTCTTTGTCATTGAGCGCAAAATAGGTGAAGCCCACACCCTTTGTATCGTCCTCTGAGCGCTTATAAGAAAGGCGTGGGCGTATGGGTCTATCAGCATATGAGTAGACTTTCAAGGTTGCAGGAGGGGCGTATCGTGTCTGCTCGACCGCTGTCAGCGATATATCCGTCAAGTTCAGACAGTCGGTCTCAAAGTTGAAGTCGTCAAAGCCGATATCTGAATAATCATCAGAACGCAGAAAAGGATACGTTTTGAAGTTCACTGTCAGATCAGCGGTGCGCCGTGAAGTGAACTCAAATGCAGAGGTATCAAACACCGCTGTCGCCCCCACAAAGTGATAGTCCGTCAGAAAGCTTATCCTCAACTCGTCCTTTGCTCCGCTGAGCCAGCGGACAACATCACATTTTCTGCGGTAAAGTTCGTTTTCATCTTTTGCAGAAAGGCTGAATTTTATCGTGATATCACGCTGTTTGTACGTCCTTTCGCCTGCCATTTTGGAAAAGTCATAAAAGCCGTTCATAAACGGCAGGGTGGCTTCTATTCTGTTTTCCTCCGGCTGAGATATCTGAACGCCGTCCTTTTGGATAACCAAATAGAAATCGGTGGACTTTCTGCCGCCAAACTCTATATATTCATTAGACACTTGCAAGCCTCCTTTCACTGCTTGTGACCCTCTCGCCTAGTTTTCCGTCCACTTTTGAAGTGAGCTTATCGCCGTCAAGATAAATGTTTCCTTGCTGTGCAAGCTGTGGGAAGTAGGTTTCTAGGAGGGCGATGATCTTGTTCATGGTATCGTTACCGCTATTATTCACACTCTTTTCGGGGAGTGCCGAAAAGCTTGGCGGTATGATATCCGTATCCATAAGCGGTTGCAGTGACCTGTTGAACTGCATGGTGATAGTGTCCTCGTTGTCCGCTATGCCCTTTGCAAACAGGTCCATCATATCAGGTGCAAAAGTGTGGAAGTTTGAAAGAGGACCCTTGTCAGGTTCGGAAAAGCCGAGAAAGTCCTTAACGCTTGAGGCTACGTCACATACAGTATCTTTAAGGCTCTGCCACTTCTCTTTTATGCCGTCTATAAACGCCTGTATCATATCTGAACCCCACTCCTTAAAATCGTTCCACTTGCGTGAAAACCAGTCTGTAAGGTCGATAAGCATATCAGACAAAGCGCCTGAAACAGGTGCAAAGTAGTCCACCATACCTTGTGCGATGCCCTTGATAAGTTCGACCGCTATAAGTATGCCGTCAGCAAGGATATCAGGGAGATTTTTCAAAAGCTCCATTGTAAGCGTGCCGATGATTTCAAGTGCCGATTGAGCAAGCTTTGCCGCCGTATCACTATCTGAAAGCGACATTGCAAGTGCATCTATGATCTGCACTGCGCCGTCTATGATAAGATTTATGTTATCCACAAGTGCTTCTGCAATAGCGGTCACTATCTGTATCGTGCCGTCAATTATTGCAGGCATACAATCTATAACAGCCTGTATAACTGTGGGTATCTGTTCAACAATAGCATTGATAAGGTCTGGTAAAATCGTCGGCAAAGCCTGTGCAATAGTGGTTATGATAGTTGCCAACGACTGTACAAGAGGACCTGTGTTCTGTATAAGAGCTGTTGCGATAGTTGTAATGGCTGTTATGGCCGCCTGCGTTATCGTGCCGATATTATCAGAAATGCCTTTCACAAGCGCCTGAAATATCTGTGTGCCTGCTTCTATAAGTTGCGGAAGCAGGTCGCTCACAAGCTGTGGAAGCTCGGCCGCTATGTCAGGAGCCAGCTCGCTTATGAGCGTTGTGACCCCTGAAAGAGCCTGCTTTATGACAGGCAGAATGTTCTTTGCAAAGGTTTTTACTGTACTTACCATTTCCTTGATAAGATTTTTCAGGTCAGCGTTTTTGTCGCCCATTCCTGCCATAAGGTTTGCCCACGCTGCTTTCACAGAACCAAGAGAACCGGAAACTGTTGTTGCCGCTTCCTTTGAAGTTGTGCCGGTGATGTCAAGGTCGGTCTGTACCTTGTGGATAGCCTCTATCATTTTGTCAAAAGACACGCTGTTGACGGTCTTTTCATTGACTTTTATTGAATCTCCGAGCACACCTGAATCGTTGATGAGCCTTGCCATTTCCGACTGTGTGCCGCCATAGCCGAGCTTTAAGTTATCAAGCATGGTATAATTCTGCTTTGCAAAGCCCTGATAAGCGTTCTGGATAGAAGATATGTCAGTACCCATTTTATTGGCATTGTCCGACATATCCACCATTGCTTCATTGGCTATCTTAGCCGCCTGAGCTGTATCACCGCCCAAGCCTTGCAGAAGTGACGCAGAAAAGCTTGTGACGTTCTGCATATAGTCATTAGCCGATATTCCTGCGGTCTTGTATGCCTCACTGGCGTACTTTACGATAGTATCGGCGTTATCCTTGAATAGCGTTTCAACGCCGCCTATGTTCTGCTCATAGTCCGCATATGCGCTCGCAGAGCTTTTGACTATAGCGCCTATGCCTGCGCTTGCTGCCGATATAGTTGCTATACCAGCTTTTGCGGCAAGTGCAAAGCCCTTTTTGATAGTGCTTCCAAAACCTGAAACGACCTTGCCGCCAAGAGAACTTCCAAACTTGTGACCATCGGGCATACTATCCCCGAACGCTCTTCTCAGCTCTGATGCAAGCCCTTGCATAGACGGAACTATCTGCACATATGCCTTGCCTAGCTGTGTGCCGTTTTCTTCTGCCATGTTAGCCCTCCTTTCCTAAAATTTTTCTTCTTGCTTTCTCATAATCCTCGCCGCTTCGGAACGCTGTTATCTCACTGTCGCTCTCGCTTTTACCTATAAGCTTTTCAGCTATTGACTGCGGTACGTTCACGCCTCTTTGTCCGTCCTTTGTCTGCGACCAGCATATCCATTGCAGGCGGTCAAATATCAGTGCAAGCAGTATTTCAGAAAACGAACCGCCAACATCATTAAGCTTACGTTTGACCCGTGATGAACTGTCAAGACCACAAAGAAAAGTCGCCACCTTTCGTGCAGGTAGCGACTTAAAGTCGTATATGTGATAATACTGCGCCATATCGCAATCAAGCTCATCAGGATAGCGCTCCATGACAGCGGCAAGGACTAGGAGTTTTTTGTCTTAGGTGTCTGGAAGATCTCCACGATCAACTTTGTTATCTCTTTAGCCGATACATAGCCGCACTTTTCTCTTATCTTCTCGAAAGCTTTTTCTTTCTTGCTTCCCAAAGCGGCATCCACCACTTTGACATATGCAAGGGGGTCGCCCTGTTCACACTTACCGACAGCTTCGATAAACTCATAGTCGTCAAGGGTCTTCTCCTCTATTTCAAATTCAAAACCGCTTTCTGTCTTTCCTGTCAGCATAGGTTATTCCCCTTTCTTCATGTACTCATAGTGCGTATTGCCGTTTTCATCAGGTGTGGCTGTGATAGTCAGCTCATAGCCGATAGGCTCATTATCCTTATAGGTGATGTCAGATATCTCCGTCACCTTGCCGAACGGAACGACCATTCTTTTCAGTACGTTATTTTTCAGTATCATATCAAATACGAACGCCTGATCTTCATGCTCGGCACTGTTTACCTTGATGGTCAGACCCGTGTCAAGATCGCCCGAAACGTTGCTGCCATTGTAGACAGTTTTCAGCACATCTGTATTGGTACATTCTATCAATTTGACCTTGAAAGTGTCCGTCTTTTCTGTCTGTGGTGTGTCTACGATATCTCCACCCCAGGCTTTGATGTTTTCAGTAGAAATGCCAGAACTGTTTGTTACACCGTCCTCTGAGCAGTAGCCCAGGCTTTTGAACGCTGCGTCAAGTGCTGTTGTTGCATCCGTCGGCAGTGTAGATCCTGTGACCGCTGTGAAAACCGCTCCGCCTACCTTTGGCTTGCCTGTTGATACGTTATCTTTATTGTTTGCCATAGTATTATCACTCCTCGTAGTAGGTTACATCGAATACCGCCTGATAGCGGTATCTCTTCGTTTCTGTGTCTGTATAGTTGTAGTCTGACGTGCACGCACAGCGACATATATTGCCCTTTGACACGCTTTCAGACATAGCCTTTTTAACTTTTGCGTTAAGTTCTGCCGCCCCGTATAGGCTCGCTGAGTAGCTCTGAACGGCTATGGTGGCAGAGATGATAAAATCATTCTCTGCCGAGCCTAGCTTGTCGATAAGCACATACTCTTTTGGTGGGTTTTTAGGTTCTTCAAGATAAACTGAAACGTCAAGCTTTGCCCCCAGCCAGTCAAGAATTATCTTCTCTATCACTTGCCAAGCACCGCCTTTAAAAGTGTGTTATTTCTAAGATTAGCACGCTGAGCCTTCTTTGTCTTAGCCTTGACGATAGCGACCTTACGGCGCATTTTCGGGTATCTTGTCCATGTGATAGTATACGCTTTATGCCCCGTGCCAAGACGTTGAACGGCTCTGTCAGCATAGCCCTTTACCATGTTTTCAACAGGTGCAGAGCAGAGAAACGCCGCAACTGCGTTATGGTCAAGTTCTATCTTAACTTTACTCATAGCGTTCCACCTTTACTTTCTTGTTCCAACTGAGCGGCAAATTTTCTTCAATGCCCTCTGTTGGAAGCCCTATGGTGCGGAATTTTCTGCCGAAGAACTCGACCTCTGTGTCTTCCCAAATGTGTGTATCTCCTTTTGGTATCGCAAGAGTGTAAGCTATGCGTTTGCCCGATAAGTTAAGCTCGTTTACAACGTCCTCTGCGGACGGCTCGCCCACAAGCACGTTTTCGACAACTTCCTGAGATACCTCATATGTAGGTCTGTTGAAGTCGTCAATACCTGTCTGCGTTCTTACAGAAAGCTTAACAGGTATGCCTTTGATATTTAATCTCATACATCATATACCTCCATAGCTCCGTATCTCTGCCGCATAACGCCCAGTTCTTTCAGCTCGTTTCTGAGGAAATACAGCTGCTGTCCTGCGTTGAGATATGTCATTGATACTGAGTAGCCCATAGCCGATTGTGAAGCCTGCGAAGTCGCAGGAGAGCTGTCCGCAATGGTGTCTACAGCTCTCAGCGTGGCACGAACTATGATATCTTTTGCCACAAGTTCTACGTCAGGTTCATCAGCTATCATAATGTCAAGATCTTTGCCATATTTCTTGCAGGCAGTTGAAAGCTTTGCGCAGGCGACAGGCAGCAGAACCGCCGCCTTTTCCTGCTCCTCAGCCGTGAGCTTTCGACCAAGCCTTATAACGTCCTCAATAGTTGCGTACTCTGCTGCCATTTATGCCGCCCCCTTACTTAGCTGCTGACTGAATGACAGCGAATGCAGACTTGTCAAGAATGCCCCAACCGAGATATGTCTCCGCTCTGATGTATACCTGATTGTATCCCTGGAGATCCTGTCCACTGTTGTCAGGATCGCCGTACTCGATGACTTTAAGCGGAATTTTCTTTGAGTAGCCCCACTTGAACGCCGTTTCAAAGTTGCCAACGATCGCAAGATCTTTGCTGGAGTTGAATGAAACTGTATTGTTTGTCACGGTCTGAATGCCGTTCATAGAAGTCGGTGCATTGCCCCAAGCAAGGTCAGGATAAATCTTTCTGCCGCTTGTATCCACCATTTTCGCAAGGTCAGCTCTAAACGACGGAGCCATTGTAAGACCTGAAATATCATACTCGTTGTCCTGCACCGCAGCGATAGCCTCCTCAATAAGAGCGTCAGGTGTCTTTGGTGACGTGCCGTCCTGCTTTATCACAGTTACGCCGTTGTCGAAATGGTTTGTACCTATAAGCGTAGAAGCTGTCTTGGCCCTTGGATTAACACCGTGGAAAGCCATGATGTCAAGACCTCTTGCGACCTTCTTCGCAAAGCCGTCTGAGAAGTTTCTGAGGATATTGATCTGCTCCTCATCGCTGGCGTAAAGAAACTCGTCTGAAATTCTTGCGCCGTATTCTACCTTGAGAGGGATTATCTTCACAGGGTCAAGGGCAGCGCTACCTCTTGTCTTTTTGCCGTTCTCAGCCACAAGGTCTACCTCATCGTCCATAGTGAAGATGAACTCCTTCTGACCGTTGAAGGGGATAGGTGTCTGAGCGCAAAGCGCGGCAAGGGATGACTTGCCCTTTACCTTGTCGAAAAGCTCCTTAACGAGTACCGGGTCGAAAAGAGTACCCTTTGAAATTACGTCTGCCATAAATATTACTTCCTTTCTTTACTTTATAAGACCTGCAAGCAGCGACTTATATGCCGCATTCTTGCCGTCTGCGTGATTGTGTTCTGCGTGACCAAGAGGGGCTGTCTGCTTTTTGCCGATAAACTTTGCAAATGTTTCAGCGTCCTTCTTGATAGCTTCTTCTGTATCTCCCGAAAGCTTGTTTGCAAGCTCATAAGGGATACCGTTTTCGTGGGCAATTCTCATTTTTACCGAGCTGGTCTCGTATGCCTTGTTCTTAGCCGTGAGGTCTGCGATAGCTGTATCCTTTTCCGCAAGCTTGCCTGTAAGGTCGGTGATCTTGCCGTTAAGGTCGGCTGTCTTTGTCTTGAAGTCGTCAGGGGAAATATAACCCTCAAACTGTTTCTTGACTGTATCCGTGTTGCGGTCGAGCCTTGCCTTTATCGCATTGTCGAAGGCTTCCTGTGTTGTTATAGCTTCAAATTCTGCCATAGTGTTTCCTTTCCCCGCTTTACCCTGCGGTGTAGGTGATATATAATAAACTGTTACCAGCTTATTTTCTGTACTTTCTTCTTCTCTGATGAATTTGCACACGCCCAGTGAGCAAGCACCACCGCCTCAAGCAGTGATATGTCAGCACCTTCAAGAATTGAGGTATAGCCAAAACCACCGCCTGAGCTTATCGCTCTGTGCTCACAGTTTGCAATGACCTGTTCAAGGGAAGGTTGGTCTGCGTGACAAATACTCTGTGCGAATACCCCTCGTTCAAAACCTGCTGACGAAGTGATCACATCAGCGACTTTCGGCAGGATAGGCTTGCGCTTGATACCTGCGTTCTTCATATCTGCCGCAAGCAAAGACTGTCCGTTTGCGCCGTCAATGACAGTTTCACGCATATGCGGATTGCGCAGATATGCGATTATCCAGCCGTTCCCCTCTCTTACAGGGCGGCAGTCGATAGCCTCGACAAATATCTTGCCGTCGGTTGTTTTTGCAGCGACAGCCAAAGATACGTTATCCGTGACCTTTGCATACTTAATGCCGAAAAACAGTTCTCTGCTGATATTGGGCTTGCCAGTGATACAAAGTGCCTGCCACTCTCCTTTGCTGATAGCCGATTTCTGATTATAGGTCAGCCACAAACCTAAACGCTGAATGTTATCGTCAACCTGATCGTCTTTCGGGTCGCCAAGCTCAGAGCGTATCTTACGTTCAGTGAGGATAGTGCCTAAAGACGGGTTAGTGGCATACCACAGCTCAGGATCATGTGCATTTGTGAGCTTTGGCACGGACCATTCAGCCCAGCCGTCGTCACCGCCTTTGCCCGATATCGTCTTCTGTCGGTATTTTGTGAAAACTGTGCCGGCAGACACCATTGTTGGAGGTGTTCCACACATCAACGTCTGAGGATTTTGGCTGTCTGTAACGACATATTTTAGGGCTGTTTCTTGGTCAGTGGTGTATTCCTGTGCCTCGTCGATGACAAGCAGGTCATAGCCTTCACCAAGTCCGCCCTTTGATGAACGTGTGCGGAAATTAATAATTCCATCACCCTTGAGCCACTTGATGCACTCAAGACCAAACTGCTTTGCGGTCTTGAAGTCCTCTTTTTCAAGAAAACCCATTTTTGTGATACGGTCGATTATCTTCTCCCATGCCGAATGTGATGTTGTAGTTCGGTGGGCGGTGTAAAGAACACGCTCGCCATTTTGCAGACCATAGATTGCACGCATGATAAGCAGCTCTGACTTGCCGTTACGTCTTGGTATCGACCAGCCGAACTTCATGTGTTTCCACAATCCCTCATCGTCCACCGCCATGATGTCATAAAGCATTAACTCCTGCCATTCCTGAGCGGTGCGCCCTGATTTATTGTACATTGCGATAGCCTCATTGCCTTTGGTCTGCTCATACGGCAACACTACCGATATGGTGGGGGTCTGCCTGCCGACTCTCTTATCCTCAATAGTGGATTACCTCCTTTTAGGTACGAAAAAAGCACCCTTTAAGGTGCTTAGTTCTGATTTTTGGGTATAAAAATACCGCCTCGCCGTAGCGGAGCGGTAAAAATTTATTTTCTGTCTTTAAAGAAATCTGCCCATTCGGGATTTTCTTTGTCAAAAATCTGTTTCTGCTCTTTTGTTAATTTATAAGGATAATCACGGAACATATTAAATTCAGTGGTTTTGTCAAAGCTGAATACAAACTCTCCAATAGTGTTCGGATCATCTTTCCACCAAATAACATCAGTATCTTCTTCTTTGTACCATCTATTTGACATTACCACTCACCCCCTTTTCCTGCTTATCAACAGCGGTGTTTATGTATCCAAGTATATGTTGAAAATCGTCGCTATCTGCAAATGAATCTGTGTCTATTATAATAACTGATTTTTCCCACACCATTCCGAACGACCTGTCAACTGTTTTGCGACACTTGAAACGCTCTTGGAGTGTTGCAACAGTCGAGCCATACTTGTTGAACGATGTCCAGCCATTTTGCATTCTCGACTGGAGTTCTAAGTACTCAAGCCCGTTTTCAGTGTTTTTGACAATAGCAGCGTGTTTTCCTGCTGCAACAAAATATTCTTTGTTATGCTCAAGCTTTTTCAGCAATGCAGCGGTTTCAGCTGCTTCCTTTTTGACTTTGACCACAGCGCCTTTCACGTTTGGAAGTTCCAGGACTTTCTTTATCGTGGACGTTCTTGAGAATATATCCTGACTGTTTCCACCTCTGAAATCAAGAACGTCAAGTCCGTTCTTATTGCCTATGTAAGCAAACCCAAGTGAAGCACACGAGCCTTTTGTCATATCTCCACCAGCCAATCTGTTTATGATCTCGCTGTTGCTTAATTGCTCAGAGAGTTTTTCAACTTTGTTGTAAGCAACTTTATTGACTTCACATTCGTGCTGAATTTCATATGTAGCCCTTGCATAATTTGGCTTCTTTGCTTCTATTATATCACATTTGCCCGATTTGTCAACAATTCTGACAGGCTCTCTGGCTCCAGCCTTTTTCATACGTTCAAATTCATCGTCAGAAACGTCCCACTTGGTCTTGCTCCACACGTTTTGTGCCTTTCTGCCGTTGAGGTATGTAACAGTACAGCCGCAGTTATCATGCCTGCGGTAAACATCTTTTGGAACATCTTCGGGATAGTGATATTTACCTGCAAGCTTTGAACACCACTTACAGCAGCCGCCGTGATCGTTGCGGATAATGTAGCAGTCCAGTCCTGCATTAGAACGAAACTTCACGTTTTTTTGAACATAGTCGTTGTAAAAACTCTCGGTGATGTTCTGCGCCGGAGCTGTCATTCGCCGTATCATCACTTCTTCTGCAATATCCGGTACAGAAGCCGCATTGACCACCGCCTGCACACGCTCGGTAGGGAAGGCAGCCTGCTGAGGTGTGATGTTTATGCCCGCTGTTTTGTCAAGTGCCTTTTGGCATTCTGCGGCAGCGGAGTTTATAACATCGTAGTTGTCCTTGAGCACGCCCGTGAGTATGGTATCGGCAATGTTGTAGTACATCTTGCCATCAGGCAAAGCGCTTGCATTCACATATGCTCCGATAGCTTGCGAAGCACGCAGGCCGAGCCTTTTTGAAAGCAGGGCGACTTCTTCCATTTCCGCAGTACCACCATCTATTTTCTTCAAAAACGATTGAATGTACTTGTCAGCTCTGCACCTGCTTTGAAACTCAGCACGGATTTTTTTAAGCAATTCTGCACCGATATCATCCATTGTTTTCGCCCTCTATGCCTGTGAGCTGACGGATGCCCTTTGCACCCAGATAGTCAGGAACAGCCTGATTTATTTTCAAAATAGCGTCACCCACGCCTGAGAGTGCGGCAGAATCAGGTTCAAAAATGGGGAGCCACTGCGGTTTGATATCACTGAAAGCATAGCGCATATATGCCGTGTTATCACGAACGCAGGCGGCAAGATACGCCACGTTTAGAAAACCACTACCGAACGTCCTCTGCGCCTTGCGTGCGGTAAGTCTAAGATTTTCGTGCGCTGCTCTGATCGCTTCACAGCTGGCAGGATTGGACGTTGCAAAGCCCAAGTCATCAAGGGTCAGCCCTGTTTCTCCGGCGAACAGTGAAGCTATAGATTTAAGCTGCTCAGAGTATGGTGACATGGACTGCTGTTGAAACTGTCCGACGGTAGGATTACCGCCGTCATCATCTTTGGTGATAGTCAGCAGTGAGGACATTGTTGCACCCCATTTGTCCATTTTCTCCATTTTCTCGGCATCATCCGAAAGACCGAGTATATATTTTTGTGGGAAGCTGTAAAACTCGGCTGATACTTCCGACCGCCTGAGCGTTCTCATAGCTTCCTGCACAAGCTCCATACACGCCCTTGATATCCTGCTGTGACCGAAAGGACGAACAGCGTCAGGACGGTATATGATAGGCACAAGCAGGGGATAAGGCGCAGGATTGTCATAAATCTCAACATCATAGCCTCTGCGATATATCTCTGTCTGTTCGGCGGTGAAGTAGGCTTCAATGGTGGGGTTGAAATTGTTATCCCTATCAAGCACTGCATAGCCCTCTCGGAGCATATTCGTGATAGGGTCGATAATGCCAGTAGCGTTACTGCCATCAATGACCTGCAAGCGTGGATAGCCTGTTTCATCAGCCGAAATATACACAAAGCAGCAGGAGGACACCAACGCTGAGAGAATAGCAGAATCAAAGAACACGTCACGATTATTGTTGTCAAATATCTCGTTTACGTAGAAAGTGTTGTCTTCGAAACTGTCAAATACTATTCTGTCCGCAAGGGTATCAACAGCCTTTGCACACCAGCCTAGCACAGGACGCATCCAGTTATAGCTTGGTGGTATCATTTTGCCCATGTCAGTAAGGCCGTTCTTCATGTGATAGTAGTCATAGCGCACATTGACCCTCGAAGCCTTTGAGGAAAGCTTCTTTTTCAAATATGCCATGCCTTTGTATTCACTCATCTTGTATATCCTTTCCAATTATTTCAATCCTGCGAGAAATATAAGCAGTGCGGCGGTGAAGGTCTTTTTTGACCTCAAAAGGGGGCATACCCCCCATATTGTCAATAACTTGTTAAAAATTCTTCCAATCGTAGCATTGTGGTAAAATTCGGTTGGAAATCAGGTCAAGAGACTGGTCAAACACCTGTTTTTCCACCAGTTTGTCAGATTTCTGGCGATTACAACACCAATGCGCCAACTGCAAGTTTGAAATGTCCGAAGGGTGACCGCCTTTTGCTATGGGTATGATATGATCTATACAAGCCGACAAAGGGTGAGGATATTTCAAGGAAAAATCAACAGGCTTTCCGCAGATACCGCAGACTGTTTGGGTAGCGTATATCTTCTTCTTGTTGATACGAAACTGCTGTTGGTGTGAACCGCTTCGGTCTGGTCTTGGTATTGGCATTGTATACCTCCGTGCAACGTAAAAGCGACCGCAAAATGTAGCCGCCTCTTGTGAAAATATTATAAGGAGTTTTGTAAATGGTGGAGCAGACTTCGAGCTGGTACGCTCTCGACCTGCATATACCGCCCGAAGCCCGAAAGCTTGGCGGCGGTTCAAATATTATGTGTTGGCTTTTCCGGGCAACCAACTGACCGTATGGAACAGACCGCAAGCTCATGCGCTCACGTTCTGCATAGCCCCTTACGGGGCTTAGAAAATTGGAGGTGACTTCAATGAAAGTACAAGTCTGAGGTACATCTACACTTTCCTCAGTTTAAATTATAACATAGGTAAAACGAACAGAGCGAACAAGTTTAAGCATTTTGCAAAAATCTTTTGACCGCCATTCTACAGCCGTCCGCTGTACCTCCGACCCTGTGTCCTATCTGTATCCAAGTCAAGCCTTTTACAAACCTGAGTACAAATATCTTTCTCATCTGTCTATCCTCTATCCCCTTGATAAACTCCTCAACAGCCCTCTGCTCACGCTCTAGCCGTGCCTGCTCGCACAGCAATGAAAGTGTATCGCCACTTGGCAGAAAGCCGTCTATGCGTGTGCTGTGTGGTGTGTAGGACGGCGGAGTGCATACGCTGATACTGTCGGCAACGTACTTGCCTGAAAGCTCTGCCTTGATGTCCTCAATGGCTGAGGCATTCCTGCGGTAGGCTTTCAAGCGTGACATGGTCATAGGGTCGTTTCTTTCCATAGGCTATCTCCTCTCTTATTCCCAGCGCAACATACCCATTCTTTATTCCCCAGCCGTTGAGGATATATGTTATCTTGTATGTATGTCCTGATATCTCATGTTTTGCGTGTTCTCTTACTGTGCCGTCTGAGCTACGATAAGACGTTCCGTCAGTCGGTATAAATCTTATCAGATCTCCTGTCTGAAAACCCCTGTCATTCTTTCTGACCTCGAAAGTTTTCTCACCGCTCAGAACGGCGTCACAAAATTCTATGCTAAGTTTCAGATTATGTGTTTTCATTCTTTTGCCTCCTCACACCTCAACTCTTCCAGCCTACAATACACCAACGTATTGCCACAAGTCTTGTCAGCGATCTCTGCCTGATAGAAGAACTGACCTGTCTTACTGCTCTTGCGGATAATACACCCTGTCAGCTCGTAGCAGTCAGAACCGTTGTAGCTTACCCTGCGTCCAAGACTTTTCTTTACTTCGTGTATCGTCATAGCTCCTCTATCCTCACATAAATGCCAGGTATGTCCGCCCAGAACTTTTCGCATATCTCGCTCGCCACAAGCTGGTCGTCTGTCCAGAAGTCAAGCTTTGTCATGCAGTCCTTGAACATCTTCTGCAAGTTATCCGTGTCAGGCTTGCTGATCTTGTACTCTCCGTTCTTGTGTTTGCCGTCGTTAGGAAACAGCCACTTTGTTATCAGCCGTACGCCCTCACGGTATGGAGTGTTAAGGCTATACTTAGAAAGATTTGCTATTAGCTTTTCTTTTGCCGCCTTTACTTCGGGTGGGTCATAAAATATCGGCTTGCCGTTTCTTACTGCCACCTTGTGTTCCTGAGCCGTAGCTGTCGGCGGTATCATTGCCATAAAAAATTCAGTCATTGTTGTCTGCTCCTCTCCAAGTCCGTGTAGCTTGGTCATAGCTTATCATCTTGTGATTTGCAGCCATATCAAAAATCTTCTGCATTATATCAGGCTGAGATACCAACCACCTTGCGACCTCGCTTTGAGTAATATCAAAAGTTTCTGATGTAGTATGTCTGAGCGGCGGCATTTTTCTCGCACAGTTCAAAAAATCATAATTAATGTTTTTGCCTCGCATAAAGTCTACTCCTTTCGTGTCGGGTGCGGTTTATATTTGCTTATAATATTTTGACCGCCGTCCTTTAGGCGGTCAAAAATATATTATATATAATATACTTTGTCTGTCCGTCCGACAAACTCGGTAATTTTCGATATTGTCCGACAAGAAAAAAGCTCGATTTTGTCCTGACACTTTTTCGATTTTTTCCTGTCTGTCTAAAGTTCAAAAATTCGATTTTGTCTTGTCTGTCTACTGAGCTTTTAAGCCACATTCTCCCTCTTCTATCCAAAAGCCACCATGCTCTTTGAGGTATCTTCCAACGGTCTTTTCGCTCTTTCCTATGTACTCCGCCAGCTCAGAAATGCGGCACTTGCCGTTCTCCTGCACGCCGCTGAAAGCTGTTTCAATGCTCTCCTTGCGCTCCTTGCTGCGGTCTTCATTGGTCTTTTTCTTGCTGAAATTCTTCTTCCAATTCGGTGTGATGTCCTCTACCTCGCAGTCTTTAAGCACGCCCACAGTATCCTCTCTGTGAACAGGATAATCAAACCACATATTGAGGGGAGCAAATTTCGGGAACTCTCTCAGAGTACCCTCTATACGCCATGCCGTGCGGTTTCTTACTGCAAGCTTAGCCTTGTCTATATCGGCCATCATAAGCTTGTATGAGTTCGGGTGCAGGTACTTGTGTGTTATCTCAAGCATTTTTGACGGCGTAACAAGATCGTCCTGTGAACAAAGCTCATCAGTATTTCTGTAAAATCTCCTCATCCAGTTCTCACAGATACGGCAAACAGTTTCGTCCTCCTGCTGTTTGTAAAGGCTGTCTGAAATGTCAAGCTCTGAAAGGTCAAGAAGTGCGTCAGGGTCACGGGCGAATACTCCTGAACCGCTGGCTCTGTCCATTGAACGCTTACCGCCCTGTGCTCCCTTTGAGTGGTGGTGGCAGTATATGACCGCACAGCCAAGCTCTGTGCATACCTTGTCAAACTGGTTGCAAAAGTGTGCCATTTGGTCTGCTGAGTTCTCATCGCCTGTTATGACCTTGTAGATAGGGTCTATTATCACGGCAATGTAATTCTTCTTGCTTGCTCGGCGTATAAGCTTTGGTGCAAGCTTGTCCATTGGTACGCTGTGACCTCGCAGGTTCCATATGTCTATGCTGTTGAGGTTATCAGGCTCTAAGTGCATTGCGGTGTACACGTCCTTGAAACGGTGCAGACAAGATGCTCTGTCAAGCTCCAGGTTGACGTATAGTATCTTGCCTTTGGTGCATTGCCAGCCAAACCACTTGACCCCCTCAGCTATCGCCACGCACATTTCGATAAGTGCATAAGACTTGCCGGCCTTTGACGGACCTGCAATGAGCATTTTGTGACCCTGTCTGAGAACACCGTCAATAAGTGGTGGTGCAAGCTCAGGCAGGTTATCCCACTCAGCACTCAGGCTCTCAGGGTCGGGGAGATCATCATTGATACTCTCTATGTAATCTTTCCATTCTGAAAAGCTTTCTTTGCCTATGTTCTTGTCAATGATGAACTGTTTCTTGCCGTTTCTCATTACGCCTGGCATACGGCTAAGACGTGAGGGATTGCGGTTTTGTTTATCTATGTCAAGACCGCTTTCCTTGCAGACCTTGTAAAGAAAATCAACACGCCTGCGGTATTCATCATAGTTTGGAGCGTCTATCTTGACGATAGCGTGAACGCTCTTTCCGCCGCTGTATACAAGCACAGCGATAGGAAGTTCAAGCTCTCTCATCACAGCATTCTGCTGTTCTATAGGCATAGAGTCGCTTTCAACAAGAGCATAGCGGTAGTCTGTTACATTCTCGTTCTTTACGCCCTTGCCGTCAAGAGGATTGAAGCGGATCCACGCTCCGGCTTCTTCCTTGTAGTCGCCAAACACCGCACCAATGTCGCCGTTACATTCGCCAAGCCTCTTGATAAGTTCCCCTGCCGTCCTGTCACAGTACCCCTTTGTGGGCAGATACCTGGTCTTGCCGTCCTTTTCTGTTTCCCACGTTTGCGTAACATAGCCCACGTTTTCTCCCGCCTCAAAGAGTGTTTCAAGATATGTGACTATCTCCTTGACAGGATCCCATTGATCAGGCTCGGTGATCGGTATGCCCTCACCGCCGTTTACAAGGGGACTGCTTTCTTCTGCAACTATCTCGCCGTCCCAATCGTATGCCTTAAACTCATGGGGACTGTATCCTCTTTCCTTTGCCATTTGCACGATAGTGCCTGCTGTCACAGGCTGAGCATTGCCGTTAAAGCCTTGCCACTTGTGTTCACACTCACCGCTGTGATAACGGCTGTCTGACCTCGACCAACTGTCCCAATCGTTCACGGAATAGCCCTCGTGCTTGAGAGCCATTCCCACATTGACCCATTCTTGATAATCACAGCTTGCAGGGTCTATGTATTCAAGCATTTTAAGCAAATTTGTGTTATCCATTCACTTCTCCTTAGTTCTCAGGTGTGTATGTTTTCGGGTCGATATCTCTTGGCAATCTCCAGCCATTGGCAGAAATACGAGCTATCATCCTGCTTGCGCTGTCAAAGCTCCATGAGCCGACGTGTTCAAAACCTTTGCTTTCAAGCAGTCTTATCTGCTTTGGAGTGGTAAGTCCTGCATTGCGGCGCTTTTCAAGTCGGTCAAGGATAAGCTTTGCCTTGCCTGCGTTGTCTATATCGTCAGGGAAAATGCCCAGCTTTTCAAGCTTTGCTTTCTGCTTGTCGGTAGCAGGAGCACACTCCCAGCCAAAGGCAGGAACATATGAGGACAAGTCCTCAGCCTGTATTGACATTTCATATTGTAAAGGGTCAACAAGCTTTCGCTTGCGTGTTTTCATTTCTTTGAGCTGCTTTGCCAAAGACTCTTCACGCTGTGCCACAACGTCCTCGCTTGCCTGTTTTTCTGCCTCTTCGATATCCACTGCACAGCCTGCCTCATTGGCAAGGTTTTCGGTCATTTTCTCAGCGACCTCTTCATTCTGACAGATAAGGTGTGCAGGTCTGCAAAGCTCGTGGCGTTCTGTGTGCCATAGGAAATCAAGCAGCAAAAGTTCTGTCTTTCCCTCGCAAAGTCTTGTTCCTCTGCCTACCATTTGACAGTAAAGTCCTCGCACCTTTGTCGGTCGAAGCACGATAACGCAGTCAACTGACGGACAGTCCCAGCCCTCTGTGAGGAGCATTGAGTTGCACAGCACGTTGTATTCGCCCTTGTCGAAAGCTTCAAGTATCTTCGCTCTGTCTGTGCTTTCTCCGTTGACCTCAGCGGCGTTGAACCCTTTGCTGATAAGGATATCACGGAACTTCTGCGATGTCTTGACAAGCGGCAGGAACACAACTGTCTTACGTTCTTTGCAGTATTTGAGCATTTCATCAGCTATCTGATAAAGGTAAGGGTCAAGTGCCGTGTCGATATCACTTGCCTTGAAATCTCCTGCCTGAGTTGATACTCCTGAAAGGTCAAGTTTCAGCGGTATGGTTATAGCCTTGATAGGTGAAAGATAGCCCTCTTTGATAGCCTGCGGCAGGGTGTATTCATATGCAAGGCTGTCGAACACCGAGCCTAAGTTCTTCATATCGCCCCTGTCAGGTGTAGCCGTTACGCCAAGTACCTGAGCCTTTGGAAAATGGTCAAGCACACGCTGATAGCTGTCAGAGATAGCGTGATGAGCCTCGTCAATTATTATGGTATTGAAGTAATTTTCCGAAAAGCCTTTGAGCCTTTTCTCACGCATAAGGGTCTGAACTGAGCCTACTACCACACGATACCAAGAGCCTAAACAGCTTTGCTCTGCTTTCTCGGTGGCACAGCCAAGCCCTGTTGACTTCATAAGCTTGTCCGCCGCCTGGTCGAGCAGCTCGCCCCTGTGGGCAAGGATAAGCACACGCTTACCCTGCCGCACACATTCTTCCGTAACAGCCGAGAAAAGTATTGTCTTTCCCGTTCCTGTGGGCAGAACTGCAAGGACTTTGTTTATTCCCTCAGACCATTGTTCAAGTATAGCAAGCTTAGCCTCGTTTTGATATGGTCTTAAATTCATCATCAGAACGCACCGGCTTTCCAGCCCCCTGTCTGAGCAGGCTGACTATACTGCGGTGTCTGCGTCTGAGCAGGCTGAACGGTAGTCACATTCTCGTCATAGGCATAGAGCTTCTTTATCTTGTTGGACTGCCTGTCCTCGCCGTCCTTGTTCTTGTAGTTGTCAACGTAGACGTGACACTTGCCTTTTTTGCCTGTGATAGCGTTCCAGTTCATTTTCAGCGGTTCGCCGTGCTTTTTAAGTCCCAGTGCCAAGAAAAGTGCTGAGAGCTTCCACTCAAACTTGTTGCAAAGGAAGAAGTTCTCTGTTATCTCCACGCTGTCCTCTGCACCCCAAATGGTGAATGTGACCTTTGCCATATTGCAGGGCGGCACTTTCGCCGACCCCTCGTGCCTTGCACGTTCGTACTTTGCAACGGTGAAGTCATAGTCCCCCTCAGGGAGCAGGACAAAGTCCCCACCCTCGTTGACTATCTCATCTTCCCAGCCGTATTCCATAAAATTATCCATAGTGTTGTCCTCCTTTTAAAATGGTACTTTCTGATTTTCCCTGATAAGCGGCAGCATTTGCTCCCAAGCACCTATCAGACAGCCCTGCACAAAGTCGTCAGGATAGTTTGTGATAGGAGTATCATAAGGGAAATAGTTTCTCTGAGATACCACAAGACGTATATCCGATTCGCTTACGTTGTTGGCTCTCATAAGGTCTGCAAGCGCTTTCGGTATGCCATCAGGGATAACGATAGGCGGTGCAACGTCCTCAAAGCCGCTGAGATCAGTAAGGGGTTCTTCTGCCTTTGGTGCAGCTGTCGGCTGAGCCTGCTGCAATGTCACTGCGTTTGATGTCTTATGAGGGGGCTGCGGTGCTGCTTTCGGCTGTACGGCAGGGGCAGACTTTACGTCTGCGAACAGGTACGCTATGCCGCTGTATTCAAAGGGCATTTCAGGCGGAAGTCCGTCACGATTTTTGGCGTCCCAGCAAGGGTGATGTGTGGTGTACATAACACGGTCGCCGCCCTGAGCCTTGAACTTCTTGCCGTCCTTATCCACAGCTACTGCATATGTTTTGTAGTTTGCAAACAGCACCATATCTGCCCACTCTTTCACAAGAGGTGATATCTGAGAAGAAGTTTTCTTGCCGAGTTTCAGCTCCCAACGGTCATAAGCGCCAAGCTCGTCAGGCTGTTCAAACTTTCTCATCTGAGCGTGAGCCGTAAGCACAACGTTGATACCGCTGTCAACTACCTCCTGCAAGAGATTAAGAAACTTGCCTATCTCCTCTTTCTCGTAGACGTAGCCGTTGCCGTAGCCGAAATCTTCAATGCCTTTCTTCTGATGTGCCGAGCAGATAGTTTCAATGCAAAGCTGTTCAGCCCAATCAAATGTATCAATGACAAGGGTCTTGCAGAGCCTGCCGTTCATAGCTTCCTTTACCTCGTTTTTGAGCATTTCCCAGCTTGTTGGCTTAGGGAAACGTCTAATGTTCAGCTTCTTTGTGCTGCCCTCAGTATCAATAAATACAGGGTCGGGGAACTGAGCCGCAAAGGTGGATTTGCCTATGCCCTCAGGACCATATATCACGACTTTCTGTGCGGAGCTTACAACTCCTGATGTTATCTCATACATTAAAATGCACCTGCTTTCCAAGTTTTTGTTTCTGTGTTTTCTTCCTTATCATTGTCCATTGACCTGCCGTCCTCGATAATGATGCTGCACTCGTCACCTGTGGAAACTCTTGTGGCTATCGCCTGCAAGCCCTGTGCTTCAAGCCACTTGCCGAAGTCATCAAGGGTGTCGGTATCCATTTGTTCAAGCTTGTCCAGCAGTACAAAACCGCAGTCAGGATTGAGCTTTCTCACGATAGAGGTAGCGACGATAAGCTGTTCTGCTCCGCTTATACTGTCCCACTTATGCCCGTTATACAGCAGCTCTCCGTCCTCAACGGAAAGGCCCTCAAGGGGCAGGTCGGCACTGCCCAGCAGGTCTGTTTTAGCCTGCCTTACGTCCTCTATCTGCTCAGTGAGATATGTATACTGTGAACGGTAGTCCTCGGCATCTATCTCAGCTTTTTCCCTGTCGAGGTTTGCTCTTATCTTCTTGTTCAGCTCCTCGATATCTGAGATGTTCTTTTCAAGCTCCGCTGTGCTTTCGTCCACAAGGTCTTGTGCGTCAAGGCTTGCAAGCTTGAAGTTGTTCACTGCCGCTTCATAGCTTGCTTTTGCACGTTCATAGGCGGACTTAGCAATCTCCAACTGCTTTTCGTAGTATTCTTTCTGGTCACGTTTACGCTGATTTTCACCGTTGCGAGCAAGTATATCCTGCTGCTGTCTGATAAGTTCCGAAGCCGAAACAGGCTCGGCAGGGACGTTTGCGTACACAGGCATTTCCTTTGCGAACTTAGACTTCTGGTCTGCTATCCTGCCGATAGCGGTACGCTGGTCATAGAGAGAATGTTCCTTATGTTCCAACTGATAGAGCGTATCACCCACGCCTATTATTTTCAGCAGAGTTGAAGCTTTTTCCTTGCTTGACTGATTTATGAACTTAGGCAGGTCAAGGGCGAACTGTTCAACGAAGCTGTTCAAAAGCTGTTGACCGCCTTTTTTGCCTGTGCTGTCCGTGACTTTAAGGGAGCTGTTCTTGCCGCTGCGTTCCACCACGATACCATTATCGAGGGTGATCTTCAAATGCGGTTCGACAACAGACCCCTCACGCTGAGGAGAGGATGGCTTATACTTGTCACCGCCAAGCGCCCAAGCGATAGCGTCAAGGACAGAGGTCTTGCCCTGCCTGTTCTTACCGCCGATAACAGTAAGCCCATTCTTTGCAGGCTCAAGCTGCACGGCTTTTATCTTCTTGACGTTTTCAAATTCAAGTGAGTTTATTTTTACTGACATTTTAGTTCTCTCCTCTCATTATCTCCATTCAACACCTATAAAGTCAAGCACACGTCCCCAGCCATAAACTGTGCCGTCTTCGTCTTTACAGCAGCGTTTCATCCAGTATTCCCATTCAGCAGGATTATCTTCACGTAGTCTATCGAAGCGGTGAGGACGCTGCTCCATATGTATACCAAAGCCGCACATTGAACAGCCCGTACGCTGCGCTCTCGTAGTGTAAAGCTCACCATTTTCTTTGCGTTTGATCTCTCCATATGCTCTTGGAACGGGTACATTAAGGTCAAGAGCAAGCTGTAACAGATCTTGCCTCGTGAATATAGCAAACGGACAGCTTCGTGTTGTAGTTTTACCATAATAGTTGCAGCCGTTTTTCATTAGTGCCATTTCCCTTTGACCGCCTTCTGACGCCATAAGTCCCAAATATGGATAGCTGTTATGTTCTTTTGCCCAATCGTCGCAAGGCTTTTCCTTCATATAGTAGCAACATTTTGACGATACTTTGAAGTTTGGTACAGGTCGTATGTCAAGATCAGGTCGCATATGCGCATAATTACCGCCAAAGAGCTTTATCCACTTATCTTGCAACTTGATGCGATCGGAGTGCTTGAAGCCACCCTGTTCGCCCATATCACCTGTCATAATTGCGTGAATAAATGTCTGTTTGTCCGCATTAGGTTGCAACAGATAGCTTATCTTATTGGCTTTGGCTTTGCTAACGACCGGAAAGCCAAGTTGATTGAGCACCTGCGTTTTGCTCATATATGGCTTTATAGATGTAACACCCAGCTGCTTATGTATCTCTTGATTTCCTCTATCTTCTAAGATAGACACACTTATGGCAGGAACATCAATGCCTATGTTTCGAAGAAACACAAGAAGTGTAATGCTATCAAGTCCTCCGACAGAAACGTGACAAGTAGCGTTAAGATCGCCGTACACTTTGTTGTAGAACTCCCAAGCTCTGATCTCTGCGTGACGTACCTTCGCTTCGTAAGGCAGATTCTGTTTCAGCTTAAATTCATCTATTGTCATTTGCTGTCACCGCCTCTCAGCCTCTTGATGTTGTCCTTGAACGCCACAACATATCCTGTCAGGAATTCATTTGGGTAATCGTCAAGGGCTATTTTCGCCATTTCCTCTATTCCTTCTTGACAAATATCCAGCAATGTGCTATCATCAAAGTGTGTTGAATTGATATTTTTCAATATCTCTGAGCTTGCGCTGTTGGCAGACAGTGCAGGCTCGTTTTCTTTGGGTTCTTTGAGATAATGCAGCACCGCACTTGACAGTTCCTTCTTGCAGGGCTTATCCTCGCATTGCATTGGACAGTCATCACAGTAACCTTCACCGCAGTGACATATCTTAAAGACCTTTATCGTTTCTTCTCTCGTTAGCATTCTTCTTCCTCCTTTTCAATAGGTCTTACGCTCATATACTGCTTGCCGTCATAGTCCATCTTCTTCACAGGTTCAATCCCTTTCTCACGGAGCGACCTTGCGGCATCGCCAAGCCCTCTGTCGAAATCCTCACGGGTCTTGTAGAATGCACATCTGCGGCAGTAATCTCTCGTTGGCGTTACTGTCAGTGCACCGCACTCGTCAGACTTGAAATTTGAATGGAACACGTAAAGGCTTACCGCTCCACTGCCGTTGTCAAGGGGCTTGTCCCTCTTAAATACCTCTCTCATCACTATCATCGTTATCCTCCTTAATATTCCCCCATTGTTCAGCCATTGCAAAAGCAATACCTTTAAACGTTTTGCTCCTTACCTTAGCACGATCTTTGCCAGAATGACGTATTTCTTCCCATGTGCGTGATTTACCATTAGAATATCGTCCAAACAGCTTGCCATTATCAGGCTTGTCCCCTGTATATGTTGGTCGTAGGACAGGCAGCCCCTTTAGCCATAAACACGTCGCCTTTGTGACAAACTGTTCTGATTCTTCCGGTCCGTTTGAAAACATATATGGGTGAATTATTTGATCTGCCTTTCTGAATACAGTATTCATACGCCCTATAGGGTTTTCCACTGCAATTTTCGGTGCGTTCGCCGACACAATCTGCATAAAAAATACTATTGATTCTTCACGGTGTTTCATACGCTCGACCACCTTTTCAGCAGGTGTGCATTTCAAACTATAGTGGCGTGTAGCCACGTTGGTCAGGTATGTACACGGTGGGTGTGCGATAATCATATCCCATGTTTCAACAGTATGCTGCTTGCCGTCACAGGTGAAGAAATCGGTATTGCCATTGATAATATCCAAAACATCATTGCATATATGCCATTCAGGGTGACCGCCTGAACACATCTGAATATCGCAGCTGTACGCTTCGTGTCCTTTCGCACGGAACGCCTTGCAGACCTCTTGCGATTCTTCACAGGCTATCAGAACTTTCATTGTTCTTATCCTCCTCGTTTTCAAAACGTTTCTCCCAGTGCCTATCAGCCACGCTCAGCACAAGATACATCACTACATCTATCCCTGCAAGCATGGCTACTGTTATCAGCAGTATTCCTACAATGCTCATTACCATTTTCCTTTCGTCTGTATCTCGACCTTGACCACGGGTCTGCCTGCTTCTCTCACCGCACGCTTAATGCTCTCCTCTGCTTCCTCGTAGGCATTTTCTTTTACGCTTACATACCACCTGTACGCTACATACATTGCAAGCACCACCACGAGCGCTACCGCTGCGGCACATCTGATTATCTCTAACACGGCTATCATTTTCTCACGTCCTTTCTGATCTCTCTGCTATCCACTTGTCAAGCAGCGTTGAGTATATTTCATACACATACTCGTTAAGCTTAATGGCACAGCCGAAAGGATACACGCCCTGTCTGAGTCCTGCGTTCAGCCTGTTCACGTTGGTGTTGAAGCCTGCGGCTTTCAGCCGTTCCACCGCTTCTACCGATGATATCACTTTGAGCATTTTTTAGTCCTCCTCATTTTATTTTTAGTGGTTGTTGGGTGTTATTGTCCGTCCTCGTCTGTCAGCTCAAAAAGCAGCTTGCCTGTCAAAGACCAATACTGTGAGACCTCTCGATAGGGGTCATTTTCTGTTCCTGAGCCTTTAAGTGCTTTCGTGACAATGACCTGTCTTGTCATTGCACTGTCACAGCCTCTCAGCTCTATGTTGTCTGTCATTGGTTCACCTTCTTTCTCTATCTTATTACTGTTGATTTTGTACTTACCGTTGCTGTACACGATCTCTACACCGAGTACATCTGCAATGTTTTCAGCAATACGTCTACTGTCATCTACACCGCACATGAATGCTCTGATCGTATTTGCTTTCAGCCCTGATTTTTCAGCAATCTGAGCATATGTTAAGTGCCTTGACTTCGCAATTGTTTTGATGTTTTGCCGAAACTCATCAAACATAATTCCTCACCCCTTTCTGTCCGTTCAATCGGACTGTTAGCTGTTGACATTTTCAGCGTTCTGAGTATAATTAATGTCAAGGACTTCATTGATAGCCGTTTCTATCTTGGTAGACTTTATCTCACCTGTCATTATCTTATACAGATTAGATGTATCGAGATAAGTTTCAGGAAGAAGCTTCTTGACTTCCTCAATGAGCCACTTCTGTGTCTTATTGAGTTTAACAAGACGTACCTTGACTTCCACGCCATACTCAGTCAGCGGTCTTTTACGTTCACTAATAATTAACACCACCTTTGCACAATATTCACACTAATATGTGTTTTACATATTGACAGTTACGTTTAAATGTAATATAATATATTTACCAGATACAAATATTACGCTCTTGCGTATTGCCTTGACTGTATTATATTACACTTTTGCGTAATTGTCAAGTGAAAATTACTCTTTTGCGTAATTTTGTTATATTACACAAATTATGAGGTGTAACTATGTCAGAATTGTACAATAGAATTGAAAGCTTGTGCAAAAAGAGAAATATAAATGTAACAGTAATGTGCAAAGAAACAGGTGCAAGCAGAGGCTCTTTAACCGATTTAAAAGCAGGCAGAAAAAAGAAGTTATCTACAGATACACTATCAAAGATAGCTGAATATTTCGGAGTTTCTGTTGATTATTTGTTGAACGGTGAAGATAATATCAAAGTCGAAGCACATAACGAGCCTATATATCTTGATGACGAAACAAGAGATATAATAGATGAGCTGAGAACACGACCAGAAATGAAGATCCTCTTTAGTGTGTCAAAGAACGTCACCAAAGAGGATATAGAAGCTACAGTTGAGATTTTAAAGCGTATGCAAAAGGATAGTGAATAGATTGGATTATTGCATTAGATACGTTCCTTTGCCCATAACGGTAAAGGGTGTGACAGCAATGGATTCTGACGGATTTTATAATATATACATAAACTCTAGGCTATCCTATGAGGAACAAAAAAAGACTATAGCTCACGAAATGGAGCATATAGTCAGAGGTGACTTTTTCAGTTTCGGCTCTCTTGAAGAAGTCGAAACAATGTAAATATTAGGAGGAAACGTTTATGGGGTCAAAATCTCGTAAGAGAAGAAAACGTAGCAAGTGCTTAAATTTAACTTTTGGTAAAAAGGCACATGGCGGTACAATTGAGTTTGATAACTCTGCGGACAAAGCTAAACCAAACGGCTGCATGACAGTCGTTACTTGCATAGGTGTATTACTTATTGCAATATGCCTTATATTATCATTTGTCTATATAAAATAAGAAATTAATGGAGGTAAAAAATATGGGAATTTTCGGGTCAAAGAAAAGAGAGCAGGCGCTTCAAGCTGAAATAGAAAGCCTGCGTAGTCAGCTCACACCTGAGCAGCAGAATATAATCAAGCTCAAAGAAAATATTGCAGAATTGGAAAAGTCGCAGACAGACGCACAGGCAAAGCTTTTTGATATTCAACAACAGCTTTCTCGTTATGAGGCCACTCTTGCAAAGCAAGCACAGGAAATTGAAGATAGGAAAATTGAGATCTTCAAGCTTGATGATGATATAGATATGCAGTCTTATGGCATATATTCACCTACGTTTACTTTTGCAAATTCCGACCTATACAAAGATAGGCTCAAAGAAGTGCGCAATGAACAGAAGATGATGATAAGACAAGGTGAAGCCTGCACAGGAAACATGGGCTGGACAGTAAACGGCAGCAAATCACAGGGCAACAAAATGGTAAAGGATATGCAGAAGCTTCTGCTGAGAGCCTTTAATGTTGAATGTGACGATATTGTGAATAATATCAAGATATCCAACTTTGACAAGTCAAAAGACAGAATACATAAGTCCTGCGAACAGATATCAAAGTTAGGCTCTATAATGTCTATATCTATAACCCATGCCTATGTAAAACTTAAAACAGAAGAATTGTGCCTTGCTTTAGATTTTCAGCAAAAAAAGCAAGAGGAAAAAGAGCGTATCAAAGAAGAACGTGAACGTCAGCGTGAGGAAGCTAAGGCTCAAAAAGAGATTGAGGAAGCACGCAAGAAGCTTGCAAAAGAGCAGTCTCATTATCAGAATGCTCTTAAAGCAGTAGAAGAACAGCTTGAAAAGACACCTGATAATCCCGACTTGCTTGCTAAACGCAGAGAGCTTGAACTCAATATTGAGGATACCGAAAAGGCTATAAAAGATGTTGATTATCGTGAAGCCAACAAACGTGCAGGATATGTTTACGTTATCAGCAATATAGGTGCATTTGGCAAAGATGTTTACAAAATAGGCATGACACGCCGACTTGAGCCAATGGACAGAGTAAACGAACTTGGTGACGCTTCTGTACCTTTTAATTTTGATGTTCACGCATTGATATTCACAGAGGACGCTCCAGGACTTGAAACTGCACTCCATACAGCCTTTGCAGACCGCAAAGTAAACAAGATAAACCCAAGACGAGAATTTTTTCATGTTACACTTGATGAAATAAAGAAAGTTGTAAGAGAAAACTTTGATAAAACAGTTGAATGGACTGACGTTCCAGAAGCTGAACAGTATAGGCAATCTTTGCTTATAAAATAAAATAAAAAAGTCCCCCGAGCGTTGACAGCACTCAGAGGACAGGCGAACTGATATTGACAGTATCAGCTCGATTCAAATTCACACCAATAGACCAATAAAGGGCGAATTTTGCCCTTTTATTGTAGCACACTTTCGAGGAAGTGTCAAGAATAGGAGGCAAATATGCTATGTAAAAAATGCCGTAAGGAAATTTCCGAAGGCTCACTTTATTGTAACTTCTGCGGTAAAAAGCAGGAGACCACAAAACGAAAAGTCCGCCGCAGACCACGAGGTGCAGGCTGTATAAGGCATAGAACTGACTGCCGTGATAATCCGTATATTGCCTATACTCCTGCCACAATAGGGGGAGCAGGGGAGAGATACTTAGGTGCTTTTGCAACTTACACACAGGCTCAGGCTGCTCTTGACAAGTACTTCAACAGCATTCATATACCTTATGGCAGTTTGACTGTCGCGCAGGTCTATGAAAAATGGAGTGCAAAGCATTTTGAAAGCCTCACAAGCAGCGGTGAGCAGGGTTATAAGACGGCTTGGAGATACCTTGACAGCATTGCAGGCAGACGAATAGCAGAGCTTAAAACAGCCGATTATCAGCGCTGTGTGGACGATTGTGCAAAGCAGTTCAGCCGCTCCCAGTGTGCAAAAATAAAACAGCTATGCTCGCAGCTGTGTAAATATGCCGCTCAGAATGACATAATCGACAAGAACTATGCAAGCTTTATCGTTCTGCCAAAAGAGGCAAAAAAAGAGCGCCGCATCTTCACCAGTGAAGAGCGTGAAAAGCTGTGGGAACATTCAGATGACAAGTCCGTTCAGATCATACTTTTTATGATCTACACAGGATTTCGTATCGGCGAGGTGTTTACCATACTCAAAGAGAACGTACACCTTGATGAGAGATACATTATCGGCGGCATCAAGACCGAAGCAGGCAAAGACAGGATAGTTCCTTTACCGCCGCAGATACCTGAGATAAAGAGCTTTGTTGAGAGCTGGTACAACGAGAGCCGCACACAGCTTTTGCTCAGCGGTGACGTCAATAATTTTCGCAAGAGAAATTTTTATCCTGCTCTTGCCGAGTGCGGCATAATTCCGCCGCCGACTGTTACCAAACTAAAAAACGGCAGGACAGCCGAGAGGTACGAAACAGAGATAACGCCACACTGCTGCCGTCACACATTTGCGACCATATCGGCCGACTGCGGTATGCAGCCCGAAAAATTGCAGAAGATCATTGGCCACGCCAAGTATGAAACTACTGCTGACATATACAACCATTCGGGACAGGACAGAGCAGCGTTAGTGCAGGAAATGTCAAAGCTAAAAAAATAGCATTTGACCTATTTTTTAATTGTACGTTACGTTGTACGTTAAGTCAAAAATTCACGCCACATCACAAAACATCAGACAAAAAAAGAAAAGCCTTTAAACCACGCATTTTACGCAGTTTAAAGGCTTTTTTCTGGAGCTGCTAACCGGGCTTGAACCGGTGACCTCGTCCTTACCAAGGACGTGCTCTACCTACTGAGCCATAGCAGCAAACCAATTACAGTAATATATTATACACTATCTCTGCCGCTTTGTCAAGCCCTTTTCACAACTTTTTTACTCTATTCCCTCATCATCATCGTCATCTGCCTGAATGCTTGGGTCGTAATCATCATATGTGTCCATAAAATTGTACTTCTTGCCCTTGTATTCGTATTGTATCACAGTGCGCAGATTGACGTTATAAACGCTCTTGAAAATATTGTTTTCGATGTTGGGATTGGTGGCACGAAACTTTGCTATAAGCTCCTTCATTTCCTGCCGCTTTGATACCTCACCCTTTTTCTCTGACCCCTCGTAGCTCTCAGTGAAACGGCAGGCACATCGGATAAAATGCAGATCGTTCTGCTCCACCCAGCGGATAATGTCCGCCTCTTTCACCATGTACAGGGGTCTGATAAGCTCCATGCCTGCGTAGTTCCTCGAGTGTAGCTTCGGCATCATAGTCTGAATCTGTCCTCCGTATACCATGCTCATGAGTATGGTTTCTATAACATCATCAAAATGATGTCCCAAAGCTATCTTGTTGCACCCAAGATCCTGCGCAAATTTGTAAAGCCAGCCACGCCTCATTCTTGCACAAAGATAGCATGGGTTCCGTTTTGTGTTGTATGCAATGTCAAAAACCTTTGTTTCAAACATCTTTATGGGTATTCCCATAAGCGCCGCATTGTCGATTATCCTCTGCCTGTTTGCGTCGCTGTAGCCGGGGTTCATCACAATAAATTCTAGTCCTATGTCCATTCCCTGATATTTCTGCAAATGCTGCATACACTTAGCAAGAAGCATTGAGTCCTTGCCGCCTGATATGCACACCGCTATTTTGTCCCCCGGCTTTATCATATCGTAACGCTCATATCCCATTACGAACTTGTTCCATATATCTCTGCGAAAATCAGTAACGATGCTCCGCTCTATCTTCTGCTGTGGCGTCAATATTCTTGACATCTCAAACTCTCCTTAAAATCATATACTTAAATTCTACTATTTTTATGGGATTTTGTCAACCTTTTACGCCAGTTGACTTTAGGGCATGATACTGCTATAATATAGTAAAATGATAATATATTCAGGAGGCTACCATGAGCGAAAATATAGAGCGTGAGATAAAAATTTCTCTCACACAGGAGCAGTACAAGACCGCTGAAAAGCTTTTTCAGTGGGGCAAAATAATAGAGCAGACCAATTTTTATTATATTCCACAGCAGGATACGGGCATGACAAGTATCCGTGTCAGGCAGATAGGCGAAAAATATTTTTTACAGCTTAAAGCACCTATCTCCGAAAACGGTGCGCTCCATGTGAAAAAAGAGTATGAACAACAGCTTGACAGCCTGCCAGAAAAGCTCACCGCACAGGAGCTTTCACAGCTTGTGGGGAGAGATTTCCCTGCCGCTGACCTTGCAGGCTCTTTGCATACTCAGCGCAAGCTCTGCACCGATTTTGACCATGTTGAGATATGCCTTGACAAAAGCGAATATCTCGGCTTGACAGACTATGAGTTGGAGCTTGAATATACAGCCGACTATCCAGAAAAGCCTTTGGAGATACTGAAAAATGCAGGTATCACACAGGGAGAAGCGGTAATAGGCAAGTATGCAAGATTTATGGATAGGGCTAAAAAGCTTGGTAAGTGCTGATTTTCGCCTATCTGCGGTCATTTTCTATGAAAAAGCACCCACAGCCTGCAAAGGTTTGGGCAATAATGATAATTGACAGTGACGTTATAATATGTTATTATATTAAAGTGTTAAAACGTATGAAATGGTATTTTGACGATACCCGAAAGGAAGTTAATAATGAAAAGATCTATTTTTAAGACTATCGCATCACTTTCCGCTGCTGCCATGATGCTTTTGGCTGTAGGCTGCGGAAGCACATCTGATTCTTCATCAGCAGCAGGCACAAACAGCACAGCCGCTGCAACAGGCGAGGACAACTCACTTCAGAAAGTTCTTGATTCAGGCAAGCTTGTGCTTGGTCTTGACCCAACATTCAAGCCAATGGGCTACACAGACGAGAACGACAACATCGTAGGCTTTGATATCGACGTTGCAAAGGAAGTTTGCTCAAGACTTGGTGTAGAGCTTGAAACTTATTCTGTAAACTGGGATACAAAGGAGCAGGACCTTAATGCAGGCACAATAGATTGTATCTGGAACGGCCTTTCTGTCAGCGATGAGAGAAAGAAAGTAATGCTCATGAGCGAGCCTTACATGAAGAATGAAATGGTGTTCGTTGTAAACGGCTCAAGCGACGTTGCTTCACAGGCTGATCTTGCAGGCAAGAACATTGCCGTACAGAACGGTTCAACAGCACAGGAAACACTTCTTGCATCTGACGTTGTAGCAAATGGTGCGACAACAACAGAGCTTGCAACAAATGTTGAAGCCCTCCAGCAGTTGGAGCTTAACATGGTAGACGCAGCGTTCCTTGACTCAGTAGTTGCAAACTACGAGATATCCACAACAGGCAAGGATTACAAGGTGCTTCCTGACGGCCTTGACCCAGAGGAGTACGCTATCGGCTTCAGACTTGGTGATCAGGCACTTTGCGACAAGATCGAGGAGATCCTTCACGAAATGAAGCAGGACGGCAAGCTTGCTGAGATATCAACAACTTGGTTCGGAAGCGACATCACGACCATAGAATAATCACAAAACATTCAATCGGACAGTCTTCGGGCTGTCCGATTTTTTGCTTTATGAAGTTTTTTGCGTGTCATATCTTTAGAAAATAAAAAGTCTCGCAAACAACGTGTTTACGAGATTTTTTGGCAAAGAACCGTAATTTTGATAGAAACCATCAAAGGGGGTGCAACTTCGGTTCAGAGGGGGGTGCAGTTCTCGATTTGAGGGGGTGCATTGTTTTTGACAACTCCACTGCCACTCCACGTCAAACCAGAATTTATAAATTAAGTTCTTCAATGAAATTTAGAATACGCTGCGTTGCCAACTCATCCCTGGACAGTTTTAGCAATCTATCAGCCGTAATCCATTTATAATTAGATGTTTCTCCTTCTTGCAAAACGATACTATCCTTATCTATATCCGTAATGCAAAGATACTCCACATAAAACGATTTATGGTTGTGGTGGAGCACCCTTCCTATTTCCACTAAATTATCGGAGGTAATTCCCGTTTCTTCATGAAGTTCTCTAGCGGCACAGGTTACAGGGGCTTCACCTTGTAAAGCAGAACCACCCGCTGTAGCCTCCCACATTCCGCCCAAATGCTTTCTTTTATCCCTTTGCATGATGAGATAACTTCCATCTATATGTCTAACGATTATTTCACAGACCAAATGAAAAAAACCTTCCGGAATTGCCTCTCCTCGAACCAGAGTTACACCTTGAATCTTTTTGAAATCTCTATCATAAGCGTCCCACAGTTCCATACTTCATTTTTCTCCATAAATTCCGATTTGTCTAACTCATTATAGCATAAAAATTCACCGCAATTCTATCAAAATTACGGTGGACTTATGGCGGAGAAGGAGGGATTCGAACCCTCGATGAGCTATTAACCCATACACGAGTTCCAGTCGTGCGCCATAAACCGGGCTAGGCGACTTCTCCAGTTTATTATTTTCATATGTGTCACACTATCTAAGCGACTTTAATATTATACCATATGATCTTCTGCTTGTCAAGATATTTTTGAAATTTTTTTGTTCTTTTCTTGCTCAATATTACCGTGTAAAAAAGATCTCTCTGTGATGTTTTATTTATTAACAATATTCTTGAAAGTTTTTATTTTGTTGTCTATATGAACATGCTACCGAAAGTTTTCGCAATTTGGAAAACGATTAAGTGAATTGTTTAGTTTATTTGCAACAAATTTAATTAAACAAATGGTATTGGTAATATTGAAAATAGCTTAATAATTTTATCACAAAAATAAAAAAGTCGTTAAAATATTTACGAAAATTCACAAAACAACTTTGACAAATCAAACCAAACGTGGTATAATATCTGAACAAAGGTAGGGCGTAGTGCATCTAAATGCGACATTATAGAGAAGGTGAGACATTTTGGGAAGAAAACGCATTGGAGTGATATTGTCTGAGGCAGAAAGCTATTATCAGGAAAGATTGCTGAAAGGCGTAATGACAAAGGCTTTTCAGCTTGACTATGATGTGCTTATCTTCACAAGCTTTGTCAAAGAGTCATTCTTAAAAGCAGTGTCTGTTGGAGAAATGCAGATATATGACGCTATAAATTATGATAAGCTCGATGGCGTCATCGTTCTGGCAGATACGTTGAAAATGCCTGGGCTTTTTGACAAAATATGCAGGGATATAGATGAAAAATGTCATGTTCCTGTGGTTTTTATAGATGGAAGCTATAAGGAATATGAAAGTATTTATACCCGTGACGAAAAACCCTTTATGCAATTGACAGAACATCTTATCGAGGTCCATGGATGCAGGAAGATACTTTTTTTGAGCGGTCCGCTGGAGACTGCCACCACTCGTGAACGGCTTGCGGGATATAAGCGTGCCCTTGAAAAGCATGGCATAGAGTATGATCCGGATTTTGTCTGCTTTGACGGAGGTTTCTGGTATGATAAAGCGGCAGAGGTGGCAAATAATATCATTTATGGCAGACGTAAAAAACCTGACGCTATCGTTTGCTGTGGAGATTATATGGCCATAGGCGTTGTTCATGAATATCAGAAAAACGGGCTGAGCGTGCCTGAGGATATGATAGTTGCAGGTTATGATGCAATAGACGAGGCTATCCATTGTGTGCCGGCTATAACCTCGTGCTCACCGCCGATCTTTGAAACTGGCGTGAACGCAGTAATGACCATTGAAGCAAGGATCAAAGGCGTTGAACCGCAGGGTCTTTTGGAGGACGGCGGCAAGGTGGAGATAGGTGCTTCCTGCGGCTGTCATGAGGATTATAGCTATACAAAGCGTGATTTTTTATCTTCTCAGAACAAGATGAATTATCATGACTTTTTGGACAGCAGTATGACCGATATAATGGCTTGCTCTAAAGATCCCGATGATCTGATGGCCAGAATACAATATTTTCTCTATCTTATCATTGGTCAGAAGAGGTATTATCTCTGCCTTAATGAGGATTGCCTTGGAGAGCATGAGATAGTCGGTGAGATCTCCACTGTTCCAAAGGAATATACAGAAGATATGGTGCTTTATATAAGAAACGTTGACGGCAAAAGCAGAACTCTTCATGATCCTTTTGAACTCAAAGAGATATTTCCTGATCTGGATGAAGAGCGTGAAAGCCCTTGTGCATTCTTTATCACCCCGGTACATTTTATAGATCGTTGCTATGGCTATGCTGTGTTGTCTTACGGTGACGAAATAAAAACGATAGATATCACTTATCGTAATTGGACAAATCATGTAAGCAATGCTCTGGAATCAATGCGGATACAAAACTCCATAGCTAATCTTGCAGTCCGTGACGCCATGACAGGTGTTTATTCGAGAATAGGCATTGAGAAAAATATCCAGTTTGTTATTGACAGAATGTCAGATCCGAAAAATAAGGCTTTTATCGCTGTCTGCGATCTGGACTGCCTTAAAAAGATAAATGATAATTTTGGCCATAACTGCGGTGATATTGCAATAAAAGCGATCGCAGACGCAGTTTTGGCATCAACAAAAAATCATGAAATATGTGCAAGGGTAGGCGGCGATGAGTTTGTGGTGATAGGCTGTAACGACTATAACGACAACTATCCTGAACGATTTTCTGCAAGGGTCAACGACCGCCTTAAAGTATATAACAGGTTTGCAGGTAACGAGTTTGAGGTCAGCGTTAGTATAGGCGGTATTTGTAAACATATAACAGATATCCACGAGCTTGAAGATATGTTTACACAGGCGGATAAGATAATGTACGCAAGTAAATTGGAAAGACATAAAAACAGGAAATAGCAATAGATAAAATATCAGTGCATTACAACGGACGGTCAGTGATCGTCCGTTTTTGCGTGTGAGAGAGCCGTATTGTAGGTTTGTCAATCATATTGGACACTATTATTAAGAAATTCGATAGGCGAA
>ENA-OVGB01000661-OVGB01000661.1-human-gut-metagenome-genome-assembly--contig:-NODE-661-length-37789-cov-5.478030_pt1 | contig 37789 bp, 36 predicted proteins | sample MGYA00237767_ERZ505413 | MGnify/ENA primary metagenome ERZ505413 (study PRJEB26158, sample SAMN06016410) | human gut metagenome | biome: human gut; feature: ankylosing spondylitis patient; material...
GTGGCAAAATCTTTCCAGAAACTGGTTGAAAAAGTTGTTGTAAATATGTGATCCTGAAAAACTAAAATAAGAAAAGAGAAACACAAATGATAACATTAAACGATTATCTGTATTCCGGAGATACTCTTCTTCGGATACTGAAAAAATATATCCGGGATCTTAGGACAGAGGCAAAGGAAAAACATAACGAAATCGATCTGGTACACTGCAATTTTCTGATCCAGATCCAGGAACTTCTGGAACATAATGATTTCCTTACTGCCCAGTCCCAGAAAATCCGGGAATTCTATAAATATATGGCCGGGGAATATCCGTTTCTGGCATTTACCTTCAAGGGGAGAATTAAATCTCTGATCCGCGCAGAAGAAAAATTTAATGGATATGTGGTGGAGTTTATCTATGATTATTATAAAGAACATGGAGAATATCCTTCTGTATCTAAGATCAAGGAGCGCTTAAGCTGTTTTCGGGATTTTATCGCTTACCGGATCGTTATCGCCATGCCCAGGTGTCATCTAAAAAATGGCGAAAATGCCAGAGAGGAAGAATTGCGTTATCTCTATGAGATTGCAAATGTGCTCCCGGGTTTTCTGGAAGAAAGAGGATTTACCGCAGAGCCGGCCAGAGGCGTGCAGGAAAGCACTTCTCCATTGCTCAGCGAGGAAGCCAAACCTTACTATCGGGATTATATCTGCAACAACAGTGAGGATGATTATCAGTCTCTGCATATTACCTTTTATGATAACAGTTCCAGAAGCTATATGGAAGTACAGTTGCGGACCAAAGACATGGATGATGTGGCAGAGATCGGCTCTGCCAATCACTTAAGCTATGAGAAAAAACAGGAAAGTGAGCGCAGGCGAAGAGATGCGATCCCTCATGGCGAATGTATTTATTTTGACGAGGCTTATGAACGTGGGATGAGACTTCTGGGTCTGGATCTTGCAAAATTGGATGTCAATATGTTCGGGGCGGTAAACAACAGCCTGATCAATGACGGCTGTGGACTGTTCCGCGGAAGAATGATTCTTCCCTATGAGCATCTTTCCCGTTTTCAGAATGATATCATTGACTGAGGGAGGATGCTATGAAAGATCTGACAAAGGGAAAACCTTCCGCTTTGATTCTTTCTTTTGCACTTCCGGTGTTTCTGGGGAATCTTTTGCAGCTGACGTACAGCCTTGTGGATACCAGGATTGTGGGAACTTTTCTTAAGGAAGATGCGTTGGCGGCGGTGGGAGCAACCAGTGCTTTAAGTGGACTGATTATCGGGTTTCTGCTGGGCCTTGCAAATGGTTTTGCCATTATTACCGCACAGAAATTTGGTGCCGGAAAGAAGGAAAGCGTGCGAAAATCTTTCGCCTTGTCTCTGATGATGGGAAGCGCAATTGCATTACTTCTGACAGTTATAGGACTTCTGTTTCTACACCCGATCCTTACATTCTTAAATGTGCCGGAGCATCTGGTAAATATGGCTGCACAGTATATTTTTATTATTATTGCCGGTATGCTGGCAACATTTCTTTACGATGCTTGTGCTGCGTCGTTGCGTGCGTTGGGAGATACGGTTACGCCGTTAATGATCCTGGCGGTATCTGTGGTTTTAAATATTGCAGGAGATCTGTTTTTTATACGGGTAGTGAAGGCAGGAGTCCGGGGAGCGGCCATTGCCACGGTGCTTTCACAGGTACTGGCATTTCTGGTGTGCTGGTTTTATATGGTTCGCAGATATGAGATTCTTCGGCTGAAGAGAGAGGATTTTGTAAAGCCGGATAAATCCATGATGAAAAATATGCTGAGTGCAGGATTGTCCATGGGATTTATGAGTTCTCTTGTAAATCTTGGAACGCTTGCTTTACAGACATCCATCAACCGTCTGGGAAGAGATATTATCGTGGCACATACGGCAGCGCGGAAAATTACCGAAATGTTTATGATCATGTTCAGCGTGTTCGGCCAGACCATGGCAACGTTCTGTGGACAGAATGCAGGAGCAGGGAGAATGGACCGTGTGCGAAAAGGAATCGGCCTTGCGATTATGTATACCTGTATCTGGTCGGTATTTGCCGCAATTTTAAGTTTTACCATAGGAAAACATCTGGTTTATCTGGTTACCGGAAGCCGGAATGAAACAGTAATTCTTAATGCAACCAATTATCTGAAATTTGATACGCTTTTTTATTTTGTGACTGCTGTGATCAGCATGCTGCGTAATTCCATGCAGGGCCTGGGGGAATATGTGATTCCATTGGTTTCCAGTTCTCTGGAAATGATTGAAAAAGTTATCATTGCGATGACGCTGGTGCCGCTTCTGGGGTATACCGGTGTGATTGTGGCAGAGCCCATTGTATGGTTTATTATGGTAATTCCGCTGATTATAAAAATTTTCCGGATGCCGGTATTTGAGAAAAAAACAGTATAACAGTATAAAAAAGCACGCTGCCTGGAAATCCAAAAGCAGCGTGCTTTTTAACACTTTGAAATTATTTGTAGTTACATATTTGTAGCGGCTTCTTTGGCGCTTTCTTTTTCAGGGAAAATATGTCTGAAAATAAAACGTACAATAGGACCTGCGTAGATCAGCTGCCAGAAAAAGGCTGCCGGGAAATTCATAAAAGTTGTCTGAAGCCAGACAGCAATAAACTGATTTCCTGCATGTTTAAAGAAAAGAGTTGCAAAAAAGCTCATCAGCGGACACATGAAAGCAATGGAAGCAACAGAGATTGCAAGGATCATGCTGAACGGATGACAGCTGCGGAAATCTACCATGCGGTTTGCGCAGGCAAACGCAAGTTTGGATACAAGGAAGAAATCAAGAACAAAGGCGATCGGTCCCATAAAAGTAAGCTCACGAAAAGCAGAGAGGAACACGCTATTTGTCATTGCTCCGGTGTTCAGTACGATGTTGTAACAGATCATGGCGTAAACCATGAAAAATACCATGATGATAGTAAAAATGACTTCCTGAAATTTGTTTTTTGGCATAAAAAATCCTCCTTTAAAATGATTAAGTGATAATGTAAAACCTTAGAGCATGTGTTGTTCGTTAATCATTCAGGAGAATGTGCGTTTCCAATATATGACAGGATTTTGTCATAAACCATATTCAGTTTTTATTCCGGCGGTTATATTAGCATAATCAACAAAGCCTTGTCAATATGTAGTTGAGAAAAAATAAACAATAACCCCTCTTGACCACGAAAGTTAGATATAGTAAACTTATATACGGTTAGTAGGTTCTAACTATTGCGTAAATAATTGTGGCGGGCCGCAATCCCCTGACAAAAAGCGGCCCGGGCAAAATTTACGGACAGGGCGAAAAGGCCAGACAGGAGGATAAATATCAAATGGAATATTTAGAGATCGAGAAAGTCATTGGAAGAGAGATCATTGATTCAAGAGGAAATCCGACCGTAGAGGCGGAAGTTTATCTGGCAGATGGAACTATCGGAAGAGGAGCAGCACCGAGCGGAGCATCCACAGGAGAATTCGAAGCACTTGAGCTGAGAGATCAGGATAAAAGCCGTTTCGGAGGAAAAGGTGTTTCCAAAGCCGTTGAAAATATCAATACTGTAATCAACGATGCACTGACAGGAATGGATGCATCTGACATTTATGCTGTAGACGCTGCTATGATTAAGGCAGACGGAACAAAGGACAAATCCAAACTTGGTGCAAACGCTATCCTTGCGGTATCTATCGCATGCGCCCGTGCGGCAGCGATTTCCCTTGACATTCCGCTTTACAGATTCCTTGGCGGCGTGAACGGAAACAGACTTCCGGTTCCGATGATGAACATCTTAAATGGTGGAGCACATGCTGCAAATACTGTAGATGTTCAGGAGTTCATGATCATGCCGGCAGGAGCACCAAGCTTCAAAGAGGGACTTCGCTGGTGTACAGAGGTATTCCACGCACTTGCTGCACTTCTCAAAGAGAAAGGTCTTGCAACAAGCGTTGGTGATGAGGGCGGCTTTGCGCCGGATCTTGGAAGTGACGAGGAAGCCATCGAGTACATTCTTGAGGCAGTAAAGAAAGCAGGATACGAGCCTGGAAAAGATTTCGTACTTGCTATGGATGCTGCATCCAGTGAGTGGAAAGGAAGCCAGAAAGGTGAGTATGTCCTTCCGAAATGCGGAAAGAAATTTACATCTGCCCAGCTTGTGGAACACTGGAAGAACCTGATTGAGAAATACCCGATCTACTCCATCGAGGACGGCCTTGACGAGGAAGACTGGGAAGGATGGCAGATCATGACAAAAGAGCTGGGTGGAAAAGTACAGCTTGTAGGTGATGACCTGTTTGTTACAAATACCGAGCGCCTTGAAAAAGGTATCAGCCTTGGATGCGGAAATTCCATCCTGATCAAACTGAATCAGATCGGCTCTGTATCCGAGACTCTGGAAGCAATCAAAATGGCACATAAAGCAGGCTATACTGCAATCTCATCTCATCGTTCCGGTGAGACAGAAGATACAACTATTGCAGATCTTGCGGTAGCATTAAATACCTGCCAGATCAAGACCGGAGCGCCGTCCAGAAGTGAGCGTGTTGCAAAATACAATCAGCTTCTCCGAATTGAAGAAGAACTTGGTGATGCAGCGGTATACCCGGGATTCCAGGCATTCAACATTAAGAGATAAAGGAACTTTCATATAAAATTAGCCAAGAGTACATCGGGGCCGGAACAGATTTTTTCTGTACCGGCCCCGGTTTTTGGGCAAAAATAATGTTGCCAGATTTGTAAAAATGGTATATTATGTTTAACAGCCGCGTGAAACAAATAAAAAATTTAATATTGGAGATGCTATGAAAGAATACGTAAATACTTTTTTACATTACAGGTTCCTTCTGGGAGAGCTTGTAAAAAAAGGAATTAAGTTGAAATACCGACGTTCCTATCTTGGTATTGTCTGGTCGCTTTTGGAACCGTTGCTTACTATGATTGTACTGACTATCGTATTTGGTACTCTGTTTGGAAATAAGGATCGGACGTTTCCTGTATATATTCTTACCGGTCGTTTGCTGTACAGCTATTTTTCAAATTCAACGTCACGTGCGCTGAAATCAGTCAGAGCGAATGCGGGAATGATCAAAAAAGTATATGTACCGAAGTATATCTATCCATTATCCAGTGTACTTTATAACTACGTGATTTTTCTGATTTCATTGATTGTGCTTGCGATCGTAAGCGTTGTGCTTGGAATTCAGCCAACTATTTATATGTTCCAGATACCGATCGCGTTGATACTGGTGCTTTTACTTTCTTATGGAATCGGAATGATTCTTGCGACAATTGGAGTCTTTTTCAGGGATATGGAGTATTTGTGGTCAGTAGCACTGATGATCATTATGTATACTTGTGCAATTTTCTATTATCCGTCCAGACTTTTGAAGAGTGGTTTTGCATGGATACTGAAATTCAATCCATTGTATTGCACAATCAGTATTTTTCGTTCTGCCATGTTTGGAGAAATGATGAATATCCATTATTTTGTATATGCGCTGGGATTTAGCTTGGTGACAATTCTGGTTGGAATGATCTGTTTTAAGAAAAAACAGGATGAATTTATACTTTATATATAATTGCGGATTTACAGGAGAGAAAAATGGGAAAACCGGCAGTTGTAGTAGACAATGTAAGTATGAAATTTAATCTCAGTAAAGAGAAGGTTGATAACCTGAAAGACTATCTGATTAAATTCATAAAGAAAGAAATTAAATATAATGAATTCTGGGCTCTTCAGAATGTGAAGTTTGAAGTGGAAAAGGGAGACCGTGTTGGCATCCTGGGACTGAACGGAGCCGGAAAAAGTACTCTGCTTAAAGTAATTGCAGGCGTATTTAAACCTACAGAAGGTAAAGTTATCAAAAATGGAAGACTGGTTCCGCTTCTTGAGCTTGGAGCTGGCTTTGAGTCACAGTATACCGGCCGTGAGAATATCTATCTTTACGGAGCAATGCTTGGATATTCCAAGAAGTTTATTGAAGAAAAATTTGATGAGATCGTTGAATTTTCAGAACTGAAGGAATTTATTGATGTACCGATCAAGAACTATTCTTCCGGTATGAAAGCGAGACTTGGATTTTCCATCGCGACACTGGTGTCACCGGATATCCTGATCCTGGATGAGGTACTTTCCGTAGGAGATGCCAAATTCAGGAAAAAGAGTGAGAAAAAAGTTCTCAGTATGTTTGACAAAGGTGTCACCGTTCTGTTTGTCTCACATTCCCTGCAGCAGGTACAGCGCCTCTGTAATAAAGCGATGATCCTTGAAAAAGGAAAACTGATCGCATATGGTGATATTGATGAGATTTCTGAACAGTATGAAAGAATGATCGATTAACAGAAACAGGAAAGCTCAGGCGGATGCCTGAAAAAATGGCGATAGCCAGACGATTTGCGGAAATAATGCAAATGTCTGGCTATTGTGTTATTATACTATGGAAGAACAGGGAGGTAAAAAATGACATTACAGCAGATTCTTGAAGAAGTAAAGAACGGCCAGCTCTCTGTGGAACATGCAGAGAACCTTCTGAAAAAAGAAGGCTATGAGGAGATGGACTACGCAAAGCTGGATACCACTCGGAAAGAACGGACCGGTTTTGCAGAAGTGGTTTACTGTGCAAGAAAAGCCGATGAACATCTTTTGAATATTTATCAGAAACTTTATGAGGAAGACGGAGAAGTATTTGGAACAAGGGCGTCTAGACATCAGTATGAACTGGTGAAAAGCATTCTTCCCCAGGTAGTTTATGATCCTGTCTCCGGGATTTTGAAGATTGAAAAAGAAAAGGAACATATCGGAAAAGTGGCTGTATGCACAGCCGGGACTGCAGATATTTCTGTTGCGGAGGAGGCAGCTCAGACTGCAGAGTATTTTGGTACCCACGTAGATCGGATTTATGATGTGGGAGTCAGTGGCATGCACAGACTTTTTTCCAGACTGGATACCATCCAGGAGGCTAACTGCGTGGTTGCCGTAGCAGGAATGGAGGGCGCACTGGCAAGCGTGATGGGCGGACTTGTGAAACGTCCGGTGATTGCGGTTCCTACTTCGGTGGGATATGGTGCCAGCTTCCATGGTCTGTCAGCGCTTCTGACCATGATCAATTCCTGTGCCAACGGAATTGCGGTAGTAAATATTGACAACGGATATGGAGCCGGATATCTGGCAACACAGATCAACTGGCTTGCGGAGGGAAAATAGATGAAAAACAAATTATATCTGGAGTGTACCTCCGGGATCAGCGGAGATATGACAGTTGCGGCACTTCTGGATCTTGGCGCAGATCAGAAAAAACTGGAGAGAGCTCTTAAAAGCCTTCCGGTAAAAGGCTTCGACATAAAGATCAGCCGTGTGGTAAAATCCGGGATCGATGCCTGTGATTTTGATGTACTGCTGGATCAGGAACATGAGAATTACGACCATGATATGGAATATCTCCATGGACATTCTCACAGTCATGCTCATGAGGAGCATCATCATCAACATAGTCATGAAGCCCTGGAAGCTCATGAGCACACCCATTCTCATGAACATCATGTACATACAGAAACGGTGCATTCCCACCACGGTCACCATCACCACGAACACCGTGGCCTTAATGAGATCATGGAGATCATTGACCATGCAGATATGACAGACCGTGCGAGATCCTATGCGAAAAAAATCTTTACCATTCTGGCCCATGCGGAGGCGAAAGCCCATAATGTACCGGAAGATATGGTGCATTTTCACGAAGTAGGAGCGGTGGATTCCATTGTGGACATTCTTTCCGTTGCAATCTGTATGGATGATCTGGATGTGGAGGAAGTGATCGTTCCGAGACTCTGTGAGGGAAGCGGAACCATCCGCTGCCAGCATGGGATCCTTCCGGTACCGGTACCGGCAGTAAGCAACATTGTAAGTGCCCATCATCTGAAACTGCATATCACACCGGTACAGGGTGAACTGGTAACCCCTACCGGAGCGGCTGTCGTGGCAGCATTCCTTACATCAGAAAAACTGCCAGAAGATTTCACAGTGGAAAAGATCGGCATCGGAGCAGGCAAGCGCCAGTACGAATGCCCGGGAATCCTCCGGGCCATGCTGATCCGGGAATCCGGGGATGTTTCGGGAGCGGATGTTTCCACAGAAACAGATACCATCGTGAAACTGGAATCCAACATAGATGACTGTACGGGAGAAACTCTCGGTTATGTTATGGAACGTCTGTATGAGGCAGGAGCCAGAGAAGCCAATTACATGCCTGTATTTATGAAGAAAAACCGTCCGGCGTGGCTGCTTACGGTTCTCTGTAAGAGGGAACAAGTTCCGACAATGGAGCAGATCATTTTCAGAGAAACCACAACCATCGGGATCCGCCGTCAGGAGATGGAACGGACCATTCTGAAAAGGGAAAAAAGAACGGTTACCACTCCTCTTGGAGAGGTGGAAGTAAAGGTCTGCACTTTTGATGGACAGGAATATTTTTATCCGGAATATGAAAGTGTAAAAAAACTCTGTGAAAAAACGGGAATTTCCTATAAAGAAGCATACCATATGGCTGTCCGGGGATGAGGTCAACATGTCTGTCCACGGATAATGGGGGCTTACATATTGACACATTTTCAAAAAAACTATATAAATGTATATAGAGCGATTATTGCCGGACAGAGAATCTGGCAGTGACACAGTAAGGCAGAAGCAGGAGAAGGATTTATGGCGGTAACGATACAGCAGATTGCAGAACGGGCAGGGGTTTCCAGAGGAACCGTAGACAGAGCATTAAATCACAGGGGACGGATCAATCCGGAGGTGGCAGAGAAGATCTGTCGTCTGGCGGACGAGATGGGATACGTACAGAAAGAGCGGAAACGTTCCAGAACAGCTAAAGACGAAAGACTGAAGATCGGAGTGGTAACACAGCTTGCCAGATCTTCTTTTATGCAGGAAGTGAACCGTGGCATTGAGAAGGCTGCCCAGGAACTGAAAGAAAAAGGAATCCAGCTGATCCTGAAAGAAGGCCTTTCCGTAGATGAGGACGAACAGCTTCAAGCCATTGAAGAACTGGAACAGGAAGGGATCCGTGGCCTTGCGGTGATGCCGGTAGACAGTGAGGCTGTCCGGGAAAAACTGAATGCACTCATCGAAGAGAAAAATATTCCTGTGGTAACCTTTAACTCGGATATTGTGGGGACAAGAAGAGCCTGCTTTGTGGGAATGGATAACCGTAAGAGCGGACGTACCGCAGCGGGTCTCTTGGGAATGATGACAAGAGGAAGCGGAAAGATCCTCATCATTACCGGATATTTCAGCAACCATGTTGACAATCAGCGCGTGGATGGTTTCGTGGAGGAAGCCAAGAGGGCATTTCCACATCTGGAGATTGCCGGAGTTCATGGAAGTTTCGATGAGGCATCGGAAGTGGAACATATTATCGAGAATGCCATGATGAGTACTTCCGGGATTAGCGGGATCCTGGTGGTATCTGGTGGTCAGGCAGGTGTGGGGAAAGCGTTTGATAAGCTCAGGCTGGACCGTCGCCCGTATGTTGTGATCTATGACCAGACACCAAAGAATGAGAAAGCACTTAAAAATGATTCCGTGGATTTCCTCATCGATCAGAACGGATATGTCCAGGGCTATGAACCGCCAAGGATCCTGGCAGATATCCTGACCAAAGGGCAGGAACCGGAACGGGAATTTCTTTTTACAGATATCAAGATCAAAACCAAATATAATCTGTGATCAGGCCGGTGGGCGAAAGATCACACAGAAAAATAAGAAAGTCTGCAGGATGGAAACATGCAGGCTTTTTTTATGGAAAGAATCTTCCTTGTTATGAAAAATATACATTCAAAAAGCGTGCTATATGCGTGCTGAAATACAAAGCACGTAAAAGCACATGGTAACAATAGCCACTTTCACCAAAATAAAACCATAGAAATTGTACAGAATAACAGAAAACAAAGAAAATGAAAAGAAGTACTTGCTCAATTTGAAAAAGAGTGCTATATTAACACCATAAGGAACACGCAAGAAAGCACGCTAGACGAAAAGAAAAGCACGCAAAACAAAAAAGCACACAAAAAAGAAGTAAAAAATAAACCATCAAACAAACGGAGGTAAGATCATGAAGTATATCGAATTTGATGAATCCAGACCAATGGACCTGGTACTCCTTGGAAGAGTTGCCATTGATTTCAACCCTGCTTACAACGATCAGGTGAAAGAAGAGTTCAAACCCCTGAAGAAAGTACATATGTTTGAGAAATTCGTAGGAGGATCTCCTGCAAACATCGCTGTAGGTGTTACCAAACATGGTCTGAAAGCAGGATTCATCGGAAAGGTTTCTGACGATCAGTTTGGTGAGTATGTAGTGGATTATTTCAATGAGAGAGGAATCGATACCTCACAGATCACAAAGTGCACAAACGGAGAGAAACTGGGACTTACCTTTACCGAGATGCTTTCTCCGAAGGAAAGCAGCATCCTGATGTACCGTAACCGCATCGCAGACCTGCAGCTTCATGTAGATGATATCCATGAGGACTACATCAAAAACGCAAAAGCAATTCTCATTTCCGGAACAGCTCTTGCAGAGAGCCCGTCCAGAGAAGCAGCCATCAAAGCAGTTATGCTTGCAAAGAAAGTAAATACAAAGATCATCTTTGATATTGATTACAGAGAATACAACTGGAAGAACGCAGATGAGATTTCCATCTACTATTCCATCGTAGCCAAGGAAGCCGACATCATCATGGGCTCCAGAGAAGAGTTTGACCTTACAGAGAAGCTGATCAAAGAAGGCATGACCGATGAGGAGAGTGCAGCTTACTGGCAGTCAAAGAATGCAAAGATCGTTGTGATCAAACATGGTATGAAAGGCTCCACAGCATACACAGTTGACGGACAGAAATTCAGCATCAAGCCATTCCCGGTTGAGGCAAGAAAAGGTTTCGGCGGCGGTGACGGATACGGCTCCGGATTCCTGTATGGACTGTATCAGGGATGGGAGATCATCGACTGCCTGGAGTTCGGTTCTGCAGAGGCATCCATGATGGTTAAGAGTAACAACTGCTCCGACTCCCTTCCAGGACCGGATGAAGTTCACGCATTCATTAAAGAAGAAAAAGAAAAATTCGGCGAAATGATCGCAAGAGTATAAAGAAAAGGAGTGGAAAAAATGGCAAAGACAGTAAGAATGACAACTGCACAGGCAATTGTAAAATTCCTGGATAATCAGTACGTTTCCATGGACGGAGTGGAGACAAAATTTGTAGAAGGCTTTTTCACAATCTTCGGACACGGCATTGCCGTAGGACTTGGTGAGGCACTGGATACCAACCCGGGCCAGTTAAAGGTTCTTCAGGGAAGAAACGAGCAGGGCATGTGCCACGTTGCAACCGCTTTTGCAAAACAGAGCAACCGTAAGAAAATTATCGCATGTGCATCTTCCATCGGACCTGGAGCTGCAAACATGGTAACCGCATGTGCGACAGCTACAGTAAACAACATTCCGCTTCTTGTATTCCCGGCAGATACTTTTGCATCTCGCCAGCCTGATCCGGTTCTTCAGCAGCTGGAGCAGAGCAGCAGCCTTGCCATCAGCACAAACGATGCATTTAAACCAGTTTGCAAATACTGGGACAGAATCACAAGACCGGAGATGGTTATGACAGCTCTTATTAACGCAATGAGAGTTCTTACAGATCCGGCTGAGACAGGTGCATGCTGTATCGCGCTTTGCCAGGATGTTGAGGGTGAGTCCTTTGACTTCCCGGAGTACTTCTTTAAGAAGAGAGTACACAGAATCACAAGACCGGTTGCAGTAGATGAAGAGCTTGAGGATGTAGCAGAGATCATCGCAGGAGCTAAGAAACCGCTTATCGTTGTTGGTGGTGGTGTTCGTTACTCAGAAGCAGGAGAAACCGTTGAGAAATTCTGTGAGGAGTTCAAGATCCCGTTTGGCGAAACACAGGCCGGAAAGAGTGCCTGCCAGTCCAGCAATCCATACTGCCTTGGCGGTATCGGCGTAACAGGAACCTACGCTTCCAATATCATCGGTAAAGACGCAGACGTGGTAATCTCTATCGGTTCCAGAATGTCTGACTTTACAACAAGCTCCAAGCATCTGTTCCAGAACGAGGATGTTCAGTTCGTAAGCATCAACAACTGCAGATTCCACGCATACAAGATGGATGCAGTAAAAGCAGTGGGTGATGCAAAAGCTACCGTAGAAGCACTTGCAGAGAAACTTCGTGCAAGAGGATATAAATCCGCATACACAGATGAGATCGAGAAAGCAAAAGCTGCATGGGATAAAGAGATGGAGCGTCTCGGAAGCATTGAGTACACAGGAGATGACTTTGAGCCGTTAATCAAGGCAAGAGATCCTCGTACCATTCCGGAGTATGTAAAACTTACAAACGGAAAGATTACACAGACAGCAGCACTTGCAGCTATTAACAGAACCATCGACAAAGATGCAACCATCATCACAGCAGGCGGTTCTCTTCCAAGCTGTATGCAGCGTATGTGGAGAACAGACAAACGTGGCGGATATCATGCAGAGTACGGATATTCCTGCATGGGATACGAAGTTGCCGCTACCCTTGGTGTTAAATTTGCAGAGCCGGATAATGAAGTATACTGCGTGGTTGGTGATTCCAGCTTCCAGATGCTCCACAGTGAGATCATGACTATCATGCAGGAGAGACAGAAAGTCAACATCATGGTATTTGATAACTGCGGATTTGGCTGCATCAACAACCTTGAGATGAACCACGGAATCGGAAGCCTTGCAACAGAGTTCCGTTACACAGACGGCAAGAAACCGACCGGAGATCTGATCCCTGTAGATTATGCAAAAGTCGGCGAAGGCTATGGCCTGAAGACTTATACCTGCCGCACCATCCAGGAGCTTGTTGACGCTCTGGAAGATGCCAAGAAACAGGATGTTGCATGCCTCTTTGATCTGAAAGTTATCCCGAAGACCATGACAGATGGATATGAGTCCTGGTGGGATGTAGGAATTGCAACAACATCTGAGAAAGAAAGCGTAAGAAAGGCCTGCGAGGGAGTTATGAAAGGCCGTGAAGAGGCAAGACTGTACTAATCTGGGAGGTAAGAAAATGAGTAAAGTATTTGGTTATCCGGAATATGACGAAAAAGGCGAAAAGATTCTTACAACATACGATAATGAGTACAAGGCCATGATGATGGACATCCGTGTTTACCGTATGAAAGCAGGAGAGACAAGAACATTTTTAAGAGAGGGTGAGGAGACAGCAGTTCTCCTTCTCTCCGGAAACATTACTTATAAATGGAACGGAAACGAGGCGACAGCAACAAGAAAAGATGTGTTCACAGAAGGACCATGGTGCGTTCACGGATGCACAGGAACAGAGATCACAGTTGTGGCAAATGCAGAGTCACAGATCCTTGTTCAGTGCACAAAGAATGAAAAAGATTTCGGCGCAAAACTTTATAAACCGGAAGATGCTCCGTGGGGATATTCCTGTGTGGGCAAATTCGGAAATGTTGCAAAGAGAAGAGTAAACACGATTTTTGATCATGATATTTCACCAGAGTCCAACATGGTACTTGGTGAGGTCCTCAATGACAGAGGAAACTGGTCCGGATACCTGCCGCACAGACATCCGCAGCCTGAGACATACTTCTTCAAATTTGACCATCCGGAAGGATTCGGAGCAAGCTTTGTCGGTGATCAGGTATTTAAGAGTACAGACGAGAGCTTTTCCGCAATTCCGGGAGGAGAGCTTCATCCGCAGGCAGTTGCACCTGGATATCAGATGTACACATGCTGGATGATCCGCCACATTGACGGAAATCCGTGGCTGCAGACAGACCGCTGCGAGGATGAGAGATATACCTGGCTTCATGACGCCGAGTTTTAAGGATTCGGAGAAACAGATACTGAAACGTAAATAACAGGCAGCAGGAAGAGGAGAATGCTGCTGTCCGTGAGGAACGGACAGTGGCAGACCTGCTGCTATTATGAAAAAAATTGTACTGACTGAAGGGAGATTTTGACAATGGCAAGAGAATTTATTGTACCTGGAGAAATTATTTCCGGTTCCGGAGCACTGGATATGGCGGAAAACGCACTGAAACTCCTTGGTAAAAAAGCTCTGATCGTAACCGATAAAGTAATGATCGACCTGGGAAACTGTGCAAAAGTTGAGAAGGCGCTGACAAATCAGGGCATTGCATACAGCATTTATTCTGACATCTGTGGTGAGCCGACAGATACCATGATTGAAAAAGGCTTACAGATCTATAAAGATGAGAACTGTGACTTCCTGGTAGCTTTGGGAGGCGGAAGCCCCATTGACTCCATGAAAGCTATCGGATCACTGGTAGTAAATGGCGGAAGCATTTCCGATTACATGGGAAAAGTGATCGATGTAAAGATGCCGCCAATGGCAGCAATCCCTACTACAGCAGGAACGGGATCTGAGGCAACACAGTTCACGATCATCACAGATACTAAAAAAGACATCAAGATGCTTCTTAAAGGCAAAGTTCTCATGCCGGATCTTGCCATTATCGACCCGCAGTTTACTATGACTGCACCTCCAAAGATCACAGCAGCAACAGGCCTTGATGCACTTTGCCACTGTGTGGAGGCTTATACATCCAGAAAAGCACAGACACTTTCCGATACATTTGCGGTATCAGCAGTAAAGAGAATTTTCAAATATCTTCCAATTGCGTACAAAGACGGAAAGAACGAAGAAGCCCGTGTACAGATGTCAGTAGCAGCTCTGGAAGCAGGAATCGCATTCAACAATGCATCCGTTACCATTATCCACGGAATGAGCCGCCCGATCGGAGCTCTGTTCCATGTAGCGCACGGACTTTCCAATGCCATGCTTCTGAAAGAGTGCCTTACTTTCGCACTTCCTGGAGCATATGACAGATTTGGTGCCCTTGGCCGTGATATCGGTGTTGCTGACGCCTCCGATTCCGATCAGGAAGCAGCTGAGAAATTCCTGAAAGCAGTAGAGGCACTTGTAAATGAACTGGATACTCCGACTCTGGAGCAGTTCGGAATCAACAAAGAAGAATTCTTCAATGTAATTGATAAAATGGCACATGACGCTATGGACAGCGGAAGCCCGCAGAATACCATGCGTGACGTAACCGAAGAAGAAGTGAAAGAAATCTACAGAAAACTCTGGTAAAATGCACATGTAAATCCGAAATGCCAGATAAGAAAAGACTCCGGACCGGAGAAAAAGGCTCCGGAGTCTTTTTTTCCGTAGTAAAAACAGCGGCAGCTGCAAAAGAAAGGGAGGCATATCCTTCGTGAGAAAAAAATATATCTGTATTCTGGCGGCAGTTTTAAGTTTTTGCAGCCTTTCCGGATGCGGGCCCTCAGCAAAGAAAACAGAAGAGGAAAAGGTAACCATCGGTGTTGTCACAAAATCCAAAAGCAGCGAATACTGGCTGTCCGTCTGTGACGGAATGGAAGATGCGGCGGAAAAATATCATGCGGATGTGGTGATCCTGTCTCCGGATTCTGAGACAGAGGAAAAAGTCCAGAAAAATATGATCAGGGATCTTCTGAAAACAGATATCCAGGCGCTGGCGGTTTCCCCAATTGATTCTTATGAATGTGAAGAGTATGTGCAGCAGGCGAAGGAAAAAGGTATTTCCGTGTACGCCTGCGATACCCCCATAGAAGATGCAGATGTACCTTATATCGGAATTGACAATGAAAAACTGGGTTATGAGCTTGGCGAGCAGCTTGCCAGGGCCCTGGATCATAAGGGAAAGATCGGTGTGATCGCCGGTGATTTTAATCAGGCAGGGCATCGGATGCGTGTTAACGGATTTGAAAAATATATGGAAAAAGAACCCGGGATCACCATTGAAATGGTGCGAAACGGTTACAGCAATATGCAGGTTTCTCAGAAAGATGTGGATGAGATCCTCAAGAAGTATCCGGATCTTGACGGGATCATGACCACCAGTGCTGTGACGGCCCTGGGACTTGCGGAGGCAACGGAAGGGAGGGAAATCTCCATTGTTTCCGTAGATGCTCAGGAAGATGCTCTGAAAGCAGTTCAGGATGGACGTATCGTGGCCCTGGGTGCCCAGTCCGGTTATCAGATTGGTTACGAAACCATCCGGTATATTGTGAACGATCTGGAAGGAAAGAGAACCGGAGAGGATGAGATCCTGGATTCCCAGGTGCTTACCACGGAAAATATTGATGCATACATAAAAGAAGACAAATATGGTTCTTCTTAAAGTGCAAAGGCAGGAAGCAGAGCATCTTCATCCAAAAATAAAACACAAAACATAAAAATAGGACAAAAACAGGACACCGGGAAACCGGAAACAGGAGAACTTTGGCACAGATTTAACAGTCAGGCAAAAATAATACCGAAAAAACTAAAATTTCTCACACTTTGATAATCCCGTATTTTCGATAAAATAGAATCATCAAAAGGAAGTCGAAAACAAAAAACGAAAAGAAATGAAAGGGCGGGATAATAAGATGGAGAAGAAAAAACTTTCGGTATCAACGAGGCTGTGTTATGCTGGAGGAGATGTAGGATGTAATATCGTGTTCGGAATGATTGGAACACTGCTGACACTGTTTTACACAGATTATGTAGGGATCAGTGCAGCGACAGTCGGACTTGTCATGTTGCTTTCCAGATGCTTTGACGGATTTTCTGATCTGGTTATGGGTGTCATTGTAGAGCGTACCAATTCCAAATGGGGAAAATCAAGACCCTGGCTTCTGTGGATGAGTGTACCGTTTGCACTGTCAGCAGTACTGCTTTTTACAGTACCACACACAACAGGAATGCTTCAGTTTCTGTATCTGTTTGTAACTTATAATTTCTGTACAACAGTATGTTATACAGCGATCAACCTTCCATATGGAAGTCTTTCCACAATGATGATCCGTGAGTCATCGGAGAGAGATAAACTCAGTGTTATGAGAATGGGCCTTTCCCCTCTTGGCAGAATTATCGCTGCAACCTGTACACTGCCACTTGTAAAACTGGTTGGAAACGATCAGGCTGCATGGATCAAAGTTATGAGCGTCTGGGCAGTACTGGCACTGGTTCTTCTGCTTCTGTGCTTCTTCAAATGTGAAGAGAAAGTTCAGATCGAGGCAAGAAAGAAAGACGAGAAACTTCCGGTTCCTACAATGCTGAAAGCACTTTTTACAAACCAGTATTTCTGGGCAGTTATGCTTCTCTGGACAGTACAGAGCGTATCCTTTACGATCACAGGAACCATTCTTCCTTACTACTGCAAATATATCTTCAACAATGACACATGGATGTACAGCGCACTGTATCTTACAGAAACACTGGTACTGGTAGCAGGAATCTTCGTCTGCTCACCGTTAATTAAGAAATTCGGAAAAAGAAACATCGCATTTGTCGGCGGATTTATCGCACTTGGCGGACAGCTTCTGTTCTTCCTGAACCCATACAGCTTCGGATTCATGGTTATGAGCTGTGTTACACGTGCCATCGGACTTGCACCGTTAAACGCAGTTGTATTCAGTATGGTCGGTGATGTAGTAGAGTTCGGACAGTGGAAAAACCACATCCGTCAGGAAAGCCTGATCTTCGCAGGCGGTTCCATCGGAACAAAAGTTGGCGCGGGTCTTGCATCTGCAGTGATCACAGGACTTTTAAGCAGTTCCGGATATGTAAGTTCTTCCGCAGGAATGACAGCACAGCCGGAAACAGCACTGGAGATGATCGTTTCTCTTTACAAATTCGGACCGATCCTCATTGCAGCAGTGATCATCGTAACACTCTTCGGATACAAACTTGACAAGATGTATCCGTCGATCATGCAGGAGCTTACCGAGCGCGAGGCACACGGACAGTTATAAAGTTTATTGTAAAACATATATTCAACCACAAACAGGAAATCAGGCAGGGGTAAGATACTCCTGCTGTTTCCTGTGTTTATGAGGAAACAGCCAAAGCGGAAGAGATGTATCCGCTTTTACAGAAGGGAGGAGGTCTTGTGTTAAAAAGCATCCGGGCAAAGATCATGCTGGCGATTCTGACAGTTACCATGTTTACCGCCGGTTCTCTTACCGTGGTATTTTATCTCCGGGCTGCAGAGATGATCGAAGAAAATTATTCCGGGATCCTGTACGGACGGATGCAGCAGACTGTAAAAAATCTGGACGAATCCCTGAAAGAGATTTATTATGTGAATATGAAAACTGCCTGGGATGAGGATGTCCGGAATAATGCGGAGGAATATATCCGTACCGGGAATGAAAACAGCCTGGAAAATATAGCCGGGCTTCTCCGGGAATACAGCCGGGAATATAAAGATATCAACTCCCTTTACTTTGTTTTTCCAGACAAAAAAATGGCGGTGACATCGGAAGAGTTTCCGGTAAACAAACAAGGGATTAAAGGAGAGCGGATCGAAGAGCTGGAAGAAATACAGGAGAGGGATTCTTTTCCGGTCCTTGTGGAATCCCTGGTCCATGAAGGCAGCAGTTTTCTTTCGGTGATCCAGAAGGTGGAAGATGACAACGGAGAGGCATTGGGATATGTTGCGGCGGACATCAAGGAACGGGCCATTTATTATGAATATCTGGAAGCTGTCAATGATGAGAAGATCACCAGGATTCTGCTTGTGGATGGAAATAATGAGATTGTAACATCAGAAGATTACAGTGATCTTGGGAAAACATTTCCGGAGATTACAGACCATGATGTTCCAGGTGTGGAAGGATATATAGAAAAAAACGGTGTGATCTCCTTTTTCAGCAGAGGAAGTTTTTCAGACTGTGGGTTATACCTGGAAGTACCAAAAAAAGAAGTCCTAAGTGGACTTTCCCAGATGAGGCTTTTCCTGATCGGAATCTTCGGGGCTGTTTTTGTGGCAGCTGTGCTTCTGGCACTGTGGCTTTCCAGGGTGGTCTGCGGACCACTCCGGTCCATGACAGGTACCATTGAGAAGGTTGGTGAGGGAGACTTAAGCCTTCGCACAGAAGTGACCACTGCCGATGAGATCGGAACCCTGGGAAAAGAATTCAACCATATGCTGGATTACATCGAAGATCTGATCGCCCAGGTGATTGAGGAGGAACAGCAGAAAAAAGATGCGGAACTGGAAGCGCTGCAGTATCAGATCACACCGCATTTTATGTATAATACCCTGAATTCCATCAAGTTTGCCGCATTTTTAAAAGGGGAGAAAGAGCTGGCAGGCCTCATCGGAGATTTTGTGGAGCTTCTTCAGGCTAGCATCAACAAAAAAGGAAGTTTTCTCTCCGTTGCTGATGAGATCCATATCCTGAAAAACTATATCCATCTGCAGGATTTCCGTTATCAGGGGAGTTTTCAGGTGGAGTATGAGATTTCCGAGGAAGCATACCGGTGCTATATTCCAAGGCTGATTCTTCAGCCCCTTGTGGAGAACGCCCTTCTTCACGGGATTGACATCAAGCGGCAGACAGGAAAGATATGGATCAGCGGAAAAGTAAAGGAAGGAGAGCTGATCCTTATAGTAAAAGATAACGGAAGAGGAATGACAGAAGCACAGATCCGGGATCTTTTGGGAAGTCGTGCAAAAAAGACAAAGGGACTTTCCGCAGTGGGAGTTCCCAATGTAAAAGAACGACTGGAGCTTTATTATGGAGAAAAAGGTGGAATGAAATATGACAGCAGCAGTAATGGTACAATCGTTACTGTCTTTCTGCCAGCAATCTATGATATACCGGAAGAAGGGAGGAAAAGCTGATGTACAGAACACTGGTGGCAGATGATGATTTTCTGGTAAGGAGTTATCTGAAAACACTGGATTCCTGGGAAAAAGCTGGATACGAGATCGTGGATGATGCCGAGGACGGAGAGGAAGCCTACGGGTTTCTTCAGAAAGAAAAGATCGATGTTCTTGTGACGGATCTGACCATGCCTGTGATGGATGGCATTGAGTTGATCCGAAAGATCCGTGAGGAAAACAGGGATATCTATATTATCGTGCTCAGCTGTCATGATGATTTTGAATATGTAAAAGAGGCCATGCGCCTTGGCGCGGATGAATACGTACTGAAAAACAGTCTGGATGAGGACAGTCTCTATGATACCCTGGAAAAATCAGCCCGGCTGATTGAAAACCGCAGGAAAAAAAGCCAGGAACAGGCGCAGGCAAGAAAACTGATCCATCTGGGAAGCCATGCTCTAAAATATTATTTTTTCAACGGCCTGATCTCCGGGATGCTGAAAAACCAGGCACGTGAAGAAAAACGTGTGGAAGCCGGGATCGCCGGGAAATATTTTAACAGCGCTGTGATCTGTATGTTTATGGAAAGATGGGCGGAGCGGGAACGGCAGTGGACCCCGCTGGAAGTGGAACAGTATTCCCATCATTTCCGCCACAGGCTTTTGGAACGGACGGAAGAGCTCCTTGGAACAGAAAGCGAATTTACAGAAGTGATTTATCTTGGTGCAGGGATTTTCTGTTGTTTTCTGGATCTTTCCAGGGACTGCAGGACTTCAGCCATGCAGCAGAGGCTGACAGAGGTTGCGGCTATTTGCTACCGGCACTGCCAGGAGGATTTTTGCGATTTCGGCATCAGTGTCAGCAGTGTCTGCATGGGAGAGGAAGGAATCCGTCAGGCTTACCAGCAGGCCAGAGAAATGATGAAACTGCATTTTTATGAGAAAAAAGAGATCCTTTATTTTGAAGGCCGGAAGAAAGCGGACAGTGTTCTGCCGGAAAGTGCCGACATACTGGAAACACAGATTTCTGCCCTGAAAGCAGGAAAGGACAAAAAGAAGGCGGAAGAGCTCTGGGAGCAGGTCCTTACAGAATGTCAGAATCGTTATACGGACGGAAGGCTTCTTGTACAGTGGCTTAAGAAACTGAACCAGACAGCAGGCCTTGAAAAAGATCCAATCTGGTATGAAGAGATCGAAGATTTTGAAGAATTCCGGGAAAAAGGAAATTCCTGTATTTCGGAACTTTTTGCAGGAGGAGAGGATGTGGTTCCGGAGGGGATTTCTGCTGCTGTGAAAAAGGCGCTGGAGTTTATCCGGGAACATTATGAAGAGCAGATCAGCCTCCAGGATGCGGCAGATGCGGCGGAGGTGAATCCTGCCTATCTCAGTTATCTTTTCAAACAGGAGATGAAGATTGGTTTTTCCAATTATGTGCAGGAGCTTCGGATTGACTGTGCGAAGAAGCTTCTTTCCGGGACGAACTGCAGGGTGAAGGATGTGGCCCTGCGCTCCGGTTTCGGAGATTACCACTATTTTTCCAAGACATTTAAGAAGATCACAGGGATGAGCCCTGCGGAGTACCGGAAGGGTTCCGGCATATCATAGGGTATAGCAGAGAAGAGGAGCAAGAACATGGGTGTTACCATAAGACAGATTGCAGAGGCTGCTGGTGTTTCCAGAGGAACCGTTGACAGAGCATTGAATAACAGAGGGCGTATCAGGCCGGAAGTAGCAGAACGGGTCCGGCAGATCGCGGAGGAGATGGGGTATAAACCGAATCAGCTGGGCCGTGCCCTGTCCATGAGTAGAAATAATATCAAGATTGGCGTGATCCTTCAGGGTGCGGAGACTCCTTTTATGAAGGAAGTCATGAAGGGTGTTGAGGAGGCCAGGGCGGAAGTCGATAATCTGGGCGGCACGGTGCTGATCCATACCATTGAGCATCAAAGTGCAGAGGATGTTCTTTTTGCCATGGAAAAAATGCGGCAGGAAGAAGTCAGCGGTATTGCGATGGTTCCTCTTGAAGCCGAAGAGGTGAAAAAAGAGATCGACCGGTTTGTGGAAGAGTATCATATTCCGGTGGTGACTTTTACTTCCGATGTGGAGGATACGAAGCGGCTTTGTTTTGTGGGGCAGAATGGTGTGCAGTGTGGACGGGCGGCTGCGGGGCTTATGGGAGAACTTACCGGGGGAAAGGGGAAAGTTGCCATTATCTCTGGTTACAGGACCAATACTTCTCTTAGCAGTCGTGTGTCGGGGTTTCAGTCTGAGATGAGGAAAAAGTATCCGGGGATTGAGATCATTGGGCCGGAGTATTGTTTTGAGGAGAATGTGCGGGCCAGAGAGATTGCGGAGAAGATTTTTGAAGAGGTTCCGGATCTTGCGGGGATTTATCTTACTTCTCATGGTGAGGAGGGCGTTTGCCGGGCTATTGCAGAGGCTGGTAAGATGGGCCAGGTGAAGATGGTTGCTAATGATTTTATGGGGCGGAATTATGAATTGATGAGGAAAGGGTTTATTCATTTTCTGATTGGGCAGGATGCCAGGATACAGGGGTATGAGCCGGTGATGATTTTGTTTCGGCTGTTGTTTAATGGGGAGGAACCGGATAGGGAGAAGTTGTTTACGGAGATATATATAAGAAATGAGTATACGATTCCGGAGGGGAGACACTGAAATGGGGGTGTCTCCTTTTTTGTGCGGATGGACGGACCGGACGCCGTGGAAGGGGATGCTGTCTGGTCTGCGGCTTCGTCGGGGGCTGGCTTCTAGGGCGCCGGAATTCTGCTAAAACCGTTTTACAAAAGTCCGAACTCGCGGCCTGCTGCCGCTCAGACAACGGACTTTTGTAAAACAACGCAGATTTCCGCCGCCCAAGAATCAGCTCCCCTCCTGCAGAAGCAGAGCCAGACAGCATCCCCTTCCACGGCTGGTGCATCCAGCGAGAAATAAGGTCGTTTGACGGATAGGTTGTGGGTCGTCAGCGCTTCGCTGGACGACTGCAAGGGCTGAGTTTGCGTTTGTCTGATGGGAGGGTGGCGCTTGGCTGGATAGCAGTGGTAGTGTGGCTTTGATATGGAGTAGTGTGGGAATGTGTTGGAATTGTTGTGGTGAAGTTGACCTAAAAATATTGCATATTGCAGCTAAAAATAGTTCTCGTCATTTTTAATAGAAAAAAGATGGTAATATTGTACAATATTAGGGGTTGCGATTTGTGGGTTACGATGATATTATATTAAGCATAAAGAGCGTGTTCGGACACGCAAGAGGATAACATTGGGAAAATAAATCAAAAGGAGATCAAAACTATGATTAAAGTTGGTATTATCGGAGCAGGTAGAATTGGTAGAGTTCATATCACCAGTATCACAACAAGGGTACCGGATGCAGTAATTAAGACTGTTGCGGATCCGTTTTTAAATGATGAGACTGCTGCTTGGGCTAAGAGCATGGGTGTTGAGCATACGACTAAGGATTATAAGGAGATCATCAACGATCCTGAGATTTCCGCAGTTCTGATCTGTTCTTCTACAGATACTCATTCTCCGATTTCTGTAGAGGCTATCAAGGCTGGCAAGCATGTTTTCTGTGAGAAACCGATCGATCATGATATTGCCAAGATCAAAGAGGTTATCAATGCTCTTGAGGGCACGAATCTGAAATATCAGGTTGGTTTCAACAGAAGATTTGACCACAACTTTGAGTCTCTTCAGCAGGCTGTTGCAGCTGGTAAGGTTGGTAAACCGGAGATCATCAAGATTACTTCCCGCGATCCTGAGCCGCCTAGCATTGATTATGTTAAGGTTTCCGGTGGTATGTTCCTGGATATGACCATTCATGATTTTGATATGGCTCGTTTCCTTGCAGGATGTGATGCTACTGAGGTTTATGTTCAGAGTGCGAACCTGGTTGATCCGGCTATCGGTGAAGCTGGGGATGTTGATACAGCTGTTATCACTCTTCAGATGGAGAATGGTGCGATCGCTGTTATCGATAACTGCAGAAGAGCTTCCTATGGATATGACCAGAGAGCGGAAGTATTCGGTTCTGAGGGTATGGCTGCTATCTCCAATGACAGCCAGTCTTCCACAGTGATCAGCAATGCTGAGGGCGTTACCGGTGAGAAACCGATGTTCTTCTTCCTTGAGAGATACATGGATGCTTACGGTAAAGAGGTTGCAGCATTTATCGATGCCATCGTTAATGACAAAGAGACACCTCTGAATGTTTACGATGGTCTGAAACCGGTATTAATGGGTCTTGCTGCTAAGAAATCCAGCGAGGAGCACAGACCGGTTAAGATTTCTGAGATTATGGAATAATTCAAATAATAAAGGAGAATTGACCAATGTTTGATAAGAATAAAGTAAAACTTGGTATTGCACCAATTGCATGGACTAACGATGATATGCCGGACCTTGGCAAAGAGAATACTTTTGAGCAGTGTGTCAGTGAGATGGCCCTTGCCGGTTTCACAGGTTCCGAGGTTGGTAACAAATATCCGAAAGATCCGGAAGTTCTCAAGAAAGCTCTTGAACTTCGTGGTGTTGAGATCTGTAACCAGTGGTTTTCAAGCTTCCTTATCACCAAACCATTTGAGGAAGTTGAGAAAGAGTTCCGTGCACAGCTTGCTTTCCTGAAAGCTATGGGGGCTAAGGTTATTGGCGCTTCTGAGCAGAGCTACAGTGTTCAGGGTCAGCTGGATACTCCGATCTTCGGCCATAAATATGAGATGAATGACCAGGAGTGGGATACTTTCTGCACAGGTATGAACAAACTTGGTAAGATCGCCAAAGAGGAGTATGGCATTGCCCTTACTTTCCATCATCATATGGGTACTGTTGTACAGAGCCTTGCTGAGGTTGACCGTATGATGGAGAATACAGATCCTGAGTATGTAAGCCTTCTTTTTGATACCGGTCACTTTACATACTGTGGAGAGGATCCGCTTGAAGTTGTTAAGAAGTATGTTCACAGAATCAAACATGTTCATCTGAAAGACATCCGTCCGGAAGTTGTTGAGCAGGTTAAGAAAGAGAACATGAGCTTCCTTGCAGGTGTAAGAGCTGGTGCCTTCACAATTCCTGGAGATGGATGCATCAACTATGATCCGATCTTTAAAGTTCTGGAAGAGGCTGGCTATGAAGGATACATGGTTGTAGAGGCTGAGCAGGATCCGGCTAAGGCTAATCCGCTTGAGTATGCGATCCGTGCAAGAAAATTCATTGCCGAGAAGACAGGACTCTAAATAATAAATAATATAAATCAGACGGAAAAAGCGGTATCGGCCAGAAGTGCGTGGACACCGCTTTTTCTGCAAACAGTGTACGATTAACAGGACAGGAGGATCAGTCATGGCACTTGTGAAAATGAAAGATCTGCTGAAGCGTGCCGAGGAGAAGAATATTGGCTGTGGTGCTTTCAGCGTTGGTAATATGGAGATGGTGAAAGGTGCGATCCGCGCCGCAGAAGAATTAAATACACCCATCATCCTTCAGATCGCGGAGGTTCGTCTCAAGAATTCCCCGCTTCATCTGATGGGACCGATGATGGTGCAGGCTGCAAAAGAAGCCAAGGTGGATGTGGCTGTCCATCTGGATCACGGCCTTACTTTTGAGACGGTTGACAAGGCTCTGGAGCTTGGTTTTACATCCGTTATGCTGGATGCGTCCACTCTTCCTTTTGAGGAAAATATCGCCAAGGTAAAGACGGTTGTGGAGAAAGCCCGTAAATATGGCGCCACCGTTGAGGCTGAGCTTGGTCTTGTAGGCGGAAGTGAGGATGGAAGCTGTGACCATGGTATCCGCTGCACAGACCCGGATGATGCAGTTGTTTATGCAAGAGAGACAGGTATCGATGCTCTTGCAGTTGCCATCGGCAATGCACACGGTAACTATCCGGTAGCACCGACTCTTGCTTTTGATGTACTGGAGAAGATCCATGAGAAAGTGGACATTCCGCTGGTTCTTCATGGCGGCAGTGGTATCACGGACAAAGATTTCCAGAGAGCGATCTCTCTTGGTATCCGCAAGGTGAATATTGCCACAGCAAGCTTTAACAGCCTGACTGCTCATGTGGAGAAATATATGGCATCCACAGACAAACATAATTTCTTTGATCTCAATGAGGCTATGGTTCAGGGGACTTATGAGAATGTGAAGAGACATATTCTTGTATTTAACGAGCCATATCAGGCATAAATCAAGGATTTTCTTGTAAAAAAACATAAGGTCTGCTAAGATGTTCTCAGTGAAAATAACTGGGAACATCTTTTTTGTGCCCGTGAAAGAGGAGAGATATAAATGGAGCAGAAAGAAACTGTCTGTTCAGTTGCGAAGAAATGCGGCGGCTGTCGTTACCAGGGAGTACCCTATCAGGATCAGCTTCGCAAGAAACAGAAAATTACAGAAGGCCTTCTGAAAAAATTCGGTAAAGTTGAACCGATCATCGGAATGGAAGATCCTTATTATTACAGAAATAAAGTTCATGCGGCGTTTGGCCGTGACCGGAAAGGAAATGTGATCTCCGGCATCTATGAGGAGAAGAGCCACAGGATCGTTTCTGTGGATGACTGTATGATCGAGGATAAAAAGAGCCAGGAGATCATCCGTACTATCCGTGGTATGCTGAAATCTTTTAAGATCAAGACTTATGATGAGGACACAGGTTACGGACTTCTCAGACATGTGCTTGTGCGCAGAGGATTTTCTACAGGGGAGATCATGGTAGTTCTGGTTACGGTTTCACCGATCTTTCCGTCCAAGAATAATTTTGTAAAAGCTCTCCGCAAGGAACATCCGGAGATCACAACTGTAGTACTCAATGTCAATGACAGACAGACCAGCATGGTTCTCGGAGACCGGAATATTGTACTTTACGGACCGGGATTTATCAAAGACCGTCTTATGGGACTGACCTTCCGTATTTCACCGTCTTCCTTTTATCAGGTAAATCCGGTGCAGACAGAAGTGCTTTACGGAAAAGCCATGGAGTTTGCGGCAATGACAGGGAAAGAGCGTGTGATCGATGCTTACTGCGGAACAGGTACCATTGGGATCATTGCTTCCAGAAATGCCAGAGACGTCATTGGTGTGGAGCTGAACCGTGATGCCATCCGTGATGCCAGAATGAATGCCAGAGAGAACAAGATTCGTAATGTCCGTTTTGTTCCGGGGGATGCCGGCTGGTTTATGGAAGGAATGGCTGCAGAAGGGGAAAAAGTGGATGTAGTTCTTATGGATCCTCCGCGTGCAGGAAGTGACCGTAAATTCCTGCATTCTCTTTTGAGCCTTTCCCCGGAGAAGATCGTTTATGTATCCTGTAATCCGGAGACTTTGGCCAGAGACCTTGCATATCTTACAAAGAGAGATTATCTGGTGAAGAAGATGCAGCCGGTTGATATGTTCCCGGTCACCGATTCGGTGGAGACTGTGTGCCTTTTGGGCAAACGAAAACCAGATGCCAAGGTAAAAATAGGCATTGATATGGATGATTATTACCGTATCAGGGAAAATGCTGAAAGCAAATAAACCTTTACAAAACCGAATAATACACTGAATTAAAGCAGGATAGAAGCTGTTGATGCGTTAGAAGATAACGTGTCAGCGGCTTTTTCTTTTTATCTGAAAATCTATTAGTCAAATCTGAAAGGAGTCAATTCTATGGCAAAGAAAAATGTAAGAAATATGAAGGTTTGTGGACAGAGCGGTTATAAATATGAGACGGTTCCGGTAATTACATTAAAAGGAAAGTGGCTGGAAGAACTGGGATTTCATCTTGGGGATTATGTGCAGGTGAAATGTGAAAATGGTCAGCTGATTATCACGCCGGATGTGAATAAAGCACAGGAGCAGGAAGCAAAAACAGCATTTATGGATGAGGAGATTAAGAAACTGAAAATCAGATACCAGAATGAAAAAGAAGAAATTACTGCAAAATATGTGGCAGAGCAGAGTGCTGGCTGTTATGGAAAGAAAGCATGAGAGGGGGAGAAAGTGTGGCAAGAATTATCATGTGCGGATCATTTAAAGGGGGAGTTGGCAAGACTGCCAGCTCCTGGAACCTGGCTTATTCACTGGCTGAGATGGGAAAAAGGGTTCTGGCTGTTGATTTTGACAGCCAGGCAAATCTGACAACCTGCTTCGGAATTGAAGATCCTGCGGCTGTGCCGGTGACGATTGGACATCTGATGATGAATCGGCTGGAAGATGAGGAAATGCCGGATCTGTCAGAGTTTATTCAGAGCAGAAATAGCGTGGACTTTATTTCATCATCCATGATGCTTTCAGCAGTGGACAGTAAGCTGCGGATGGAGATGGGTTCAGAGAAGATGCTGACCGGCATTCTGGAGCCGCTGAGAGGGCTGTATGACTATATTATTGTAGACACCTGTCCATCGCTCGGAACATTGACGATTAACGCACTGACGGCGGCTGATGAGGTGATTATTGCTGTCAATCCGCAGCTTCTGGCAATGATGGGATTGCAGGATTTTATCCGGACAGTGAAGAAAGTCAGAAGCAGACTGAATGACCGCCTGCAGATTTCAGGAATCCTGCTGACTATGTGTGATGCAAGAACAAATCTCTGCAAGGTAATCACAGAACAGCTGACGGAAACTTTTGATGGACAGATCCGAATTTTCAAGAGCATCATACCGAATACAGTAAAGGTGGGAGAATCAATTTATTACAGTGAGCCGCTTCTGGAGTATGCACCGGAGAATAAGGCTTGTAAAGCATACCGGAATCTGGCAGAGGAGGTGGCTGGGGATGAAAGCTAATGCACCAAAAAGAAAAGTATTTCGGGACGCACTGGATCTTCTTGCTGAGGATCCGGTGCAGGATACGTCAGTGGCTGTGAACGGGATTGTTTCTATTCCTGTTGAGGAAATCCATCCGTTTTATGATCATCCATTCCGGCTGTATGAGGGAGACCGTCTGGAAGATATGGTACAGAGCATCAGGGCGTATGGTGTGCTGAATCCGGTGATTGTGAGGAAAGCTGCAAGGGGCTATGAGATGCTTGCAGGGCATAACAGAACCAATGCGGCGAAGATAGCAGGATTGACGGAAGTGCCGGCGATAGTGAAGACAGATCTGTCTGATGAGGATGCTTATGTATATGTGATCGAGACAAACCTGTTGCAGAGATCTTTTGCAGAACTGCTTCCATCAGAGAAGGCAGCAGTGCTGGTGGCACGTTATGAAAAGATAAGCAGTCAGGGGAAACGATATTCGGCAGGAGATTGAGGCTCTGGAAGAAACCTGTGGACACGATGTCCACAAGTCCAGACAGAGAACCTGTGGACATGATGTCCACAAGTCACAGAAAAGCCGTGATGGACTTGGTGAGGAATATGGAATGACTGGAAGGAATATTGCCAGATACATGCGGCTGGACCGGCTGATTCCGGAGTTTAAGGATGCCGTTGATAAGGGGACGCTGGCAATGGTAGCCGCTGTGGATCTGTCTTATCTGAATGTGAAGATGCAGAAGATGATCCAGCAGGTGGCAGAAGCAGAAGGAAAGAAACTGAAACCGAAGCAGGCAGTGGAACTGCGGAAGATGGGAAAGGAGATTACGAAAGAGGCGGTTGAAAGTGTCCTGGCAGGAAAAGAACAGAAGAAGCCGCAGAGTGTGTCTGTGAAGCTGCCGGTGGAATTGTATGAGAGGTATTTTGGGCAGATGGATGCCGGAGCGGTGCAGGAAATCATGGAGAAAGCACTGGAAGGGTATTTTGGAAAGGAGGCACCAGGTGTTTAGCAGGGAAGATCTTGAATGTCTGGATCCGGGATATTTTGAAATAATTTATATGGATGACCGGGATGTGACCATCATGTCCCGGAATACCAGACATATGTGGTATATACATAATCCGGAGATTCCTATGAGGTGGAGCTGGAGGATGTGGAAGCGGATTCCGGTGGTGAGACGGAGGCAGGGACGACGCAGAGGGATGTGGTGCGGCATGGCGTTGCGCAGATCCCGGTGTCGTTTTCTGTTACGGCGAAGTGGCTTAAGAAGCTGGCAGGGTATGCGAAACTGGATAAGATCAGCGTGCAGTATTTTGATGTGGAGACATCGGAGCTGAAACTGTCTGAGATGTATGTGACTGGGTATAAAGCGAAGCTGAAAAAGGATACCAGTTATAAGGGATTGTGGACGGTGAGCTTTACGTTGAAGGAGATGTAGTGAGATGTTATAATGGGAGAATCAAATAGGAATTTGAGGTGGAAATATGGCATCAAGCAAGGAATACTTAGAGCTTATTTTAGGGCAGCTATCTGAGTTAGAAGAAATTACTTATCGAGCTATGATGGGAGAATTTATTATTTATTATCGTGGCAAGATTGTAGGCGGTATCTATGATGATAGATTACTTGTTAAACCAGTAAAATCAGCAATTAGTTATATGCCGACAGCTCCGTATGAATTACCCTATGAGGGAGCAAAAGAGATGTTGTTGGTAGATGAAGTTGATAATAAGGAATTTTTGACAGGCTTGTTTCATGCAATGTATGATGAACTGCCAGCCCCAAAACCGAAAAAGAAGAAATAAACAACTTCCAGTTTGCAAAGGAGAATAAACATGACAAAAGAACAGGCACTGCAATACGCGAAGTATGCTGCGAAAAAAGCACTTGACGAATTGGAAAAGCAACGTTCTGTCCATTTTGAATTAACGGACGACATTCCGTCTGTGTTTGAAAGTAAAATTGGCGGTGTACCCTATTTCCCGTCCGGTGCTGAAATACCCGTTGACAGTAATGGGAATCCACTAAGATTTTTAATGCAGATCAAGTGCAGTGATATTCAAGGGTTAGACTGTTTTCCCAAACAGGGAATGATTCAATTTTGGATTTGTGCTGATGATTGCTGGGGAATGTGCGATAAAAGAGGATTCAGAGTCATCTATTATGATGCGATTTCTGACAGCACAACAACGCCGCAGATCTCTGCGTTTACTGATATGGAAAAAGAGTTCTTCCCCTTAAAGGGCGAATATGGCGTTGCATTTCTTCCCACGATAGAAGATGCACCTAAAAACTCAACGGAATATGAAGAAACTTTCTGCAAATATTTCAATGAAATCTCTGGTGAAGCCATAAAAAGTCCTTATGACTTAAAATTCAAATTAAATTTACCTTTTGATGTATTAGATGAGGCAGTTTATAATGACAATTCAGCCCATGGTCATAAGGTCGGCGGTTTCTCAGATTTTTGCCAGTATGATCCCCGTGAAACGGTGGAGCAGCAGAAAAGATATGATTTTCAGTTACTACAGATGTGCAGTGACTTTGGAAGAGATTCCACAAAAATCATGTGGGGCGATGCAGGAATTTGCCATTTCTTTATCAACAGTGAAAAATTGAAGAACTGCGATTTTCGTGATGTTTTATATTATTGTGATTGCTGCTGAGGTGAATTTAGAAACAGCGAAATCTCAGCTTGTTGAATAAAACGTTTCTATGAAAAAGGAGGCATAAAAATGTTTCGACCGATGCGAAGATGGAAACAGCAGCTTTCTGACGAGGACTGCATTGCAATTCTGAAAAACGAGCCGAGAGGCATCTTATCTGTACTGGGCGATGACGGGTATCCTTACGGCATTCCCATGAACCACTGGTACTGCGAGGCAGACGGCAAGCTGTATTTCCACGGAGCGAAAACAGGTCACAAGATCGATGCCATTTCCCAATGCGACAAGGTTTCCTACTGTGTCCATGACGAGGGCTATCGGGAGGACGGTCAGTGGCCACTGCATATCAAAAGTGTTGTAGTGTTCGGCAGGATTCAGCCGGTGACAGATGCAGAAAAGGAACTGGAAATCTGCACGCACCTCTGCCAGAAGTTTACTGACGACAAGGCGTATCTGGAACATGAATTGCAGCATTCCCGTCCGAAGGTGCTATGCCTTGCCCTGACACCGGAGCATATGACAGGAAAACTGGTCAAGGAATCCTAATGGAAAAGGCAAAGTGAAAGGAGTTTTGATATGGACATCTGGTATACCGAAAATCACACGGATAACGTCCGGCTCTCCATTCGCATTGACAGGCAGCTTGCCAGTGTGCAGAGCGAATTCCAACGAATTGACGTGTTTGATTCCGTGGAGTTCGGACGCATTATGACGCTGGACGGTCTGCTGATGGTAACCGAAAAAGACGAGTACATTTACCACGAAATGATTACCCATATTCCCATGGCGACCAACCCGAGCATCAAAAAGGTTCTGGTGATCGGTGCCGGCGACGGCGGCACGGTACGGGAACTCTGCCGCTACCCCTCCATTGAACAGATCGACATGGTGGAGATCGACGAACTGGTAGTGCATCTGGCGAAAGAGTATCTGCCGTTTACAGCATGCAGTCTGGACGATCCGCGGGTACATATTTACTATCAGGACGGCCTGCGGTTTGTCCGCAAGGTGGAAAACGAATACGACCTGATTATTGTGGATTCTACCGATCCGTTCGGCGTGGGTGAAGGTCTGTTTACCAAGGAATTCTACGGCAACTGCTACAAGGCGTTGACCGAGGACGGCATACTGGTCAACCAGCATGAAAGCACATTCTACACGTCCTATTCCAATGCCATGAAGCGGGCACACAGCCGCATCAAGGGATTCTTCCCCATTGCACTGGTTTACCAGGCACATATCCCCACCTATCCCTCCGGGCATTGGCTCTTTGGATTTGCGTCCAAAAAGTACGACCCGGTACGGGATCTGCAGGCAGACTGGTGGAATGGGCTGGGCATCAAAACCAGGTATTACAACACGATTTTGCATCAGGGCTGTTTTGCTATTCCGAATAATGTTCGTGATGCTCTGCGGGAATCTGAGCGTGACAAAAGATAAGGAGTGGGCATGGGATTATTGGATTTATTTAAGCGAAAAGACAGTGTGCCGGAAAAGGTCGAATCATGTGAAAAAACGGATTCTGCTGCGAATGCGGTAAAAGAAATCCGTGATAAGATTCTGCAAAAGACGGCTATCCCCTGCATGAAGTTGGAACTGACGGACACCAAGCCAGGTCTGTTCGACAGCAAGGTCGGCGGTGTCGGCTATGTCCCCCGTGATGCAAAAATTCCGGAGGACAGTGAGGGTACACAGCTACGGCTGCTGGCGCAGATCAACTGTGCAGAGATCACGCTGGAAGATTTTCCACGTCAGGGGCTGCTGCAATTCTGGATTCTGAATGACGATGCCAGCGGACTGAACTTCACTGACATCACCTTGCAGGACACCTTTCGGGTGCTTTACTACAAGGAGCCAGACCGGACAGTCACAGAAAAAGAGGTCTGCGAGAAAATGCAGGATGTGTCCTCAGATGAGGAGGATTATTTCCCGGTGAGGGGCTGCTATGGACTGGCATTCTCAGCAGATATGGACACCATTTCTTCCAGTGACTATCGGTTTGAAAACTGTATCAAGAAGTTGGTGCGGCAGGATTATCCGGAGAAGGCAGAGCAGCTGCTGGAAAATATGGATAATTTTATCGACGAAGATGGGGAAGACTGGGGCGGCGGCCATAAGATCGGTGGTTATCCTGGGTTCACCCAATGGGATCCTCGTGGTGAGGGAGACTCTCACGATGTGCTGCTGTTTCAGCTGGACAGTGATTACCATGACAGCGAGGACAGGGTGCTGTGGGGCGACTGCGGTATTGGGAACTTCTTCATCAATCGGGAAAAATTAAAAAACTGCAATTTCAGTGATGTCATTTACAACTGGGATTGCTGCTAATCAATTATAGCTAATTTTGAATTTTTGGAGGTATATGAACATGGGAAAAGCGTTAATTATCGGTGCCGGCGGCGTTGCAGGTGTTGTGATTCACAAGTGCTGCCAGAACAGCGAAGTATTTACGGAGATCTGCATTGCCAGCCGTACCAAGTCCAAGTGTGACAAGTTCAAGGAAGAGCTGCAAGACAAGACGGCTACCAAGATCACCACGGCACAGGTGGATGCCAATGATGTAGACCAGCTGATCGCTCTGATCGAGCAAGAAAAGCCGGACATTGTGATCAATGTGGCACTTCCCTATCAGGATCTGACTATTATGGACGCTTGCCTTGCAACCAAAACGGACTATGTGGACACTGCGAATTACGAACCGGAAGATACTGCAAAGTTTGAGTACAAGTGGCAGTGGGCTTATCGGGAACGCTTTGAGAAGGCTGGTATCACGGCTCTCTTGGGCAGCGGTTTTGATCCCGGTGTAACTGGCGTATTCTGTGCCTATGCCCAGAAGCACTACTTCGACGAAATACACTACATTGATATTCTGGACTGCAACGGTGGTGACCACGGCTATCCGTTTGCCACCAACTTCAATCCGGAAATCAACATTCGGGAAGTTTCCGCAAAAGGCAGCTACATCGAAAACGGCGAATGGGTGGAAACCGAGCCTATGGAAATCAAGCGGGAGTATAACTTCGACCAGGTCGGCGAAAAGGATATGTATCTGTTGCACCACGAAGAACTGGAATCTCTGGCGTTGAATATCAAGGGCATCAAGCGGATTCGTTTCTTTATGACATTCGGACAGAGCTATCTGACACACTTGAAGTGTCTGGAAAATGTAGGAATGACTTCGATTGAACCGATTATGTTCGAGGGCAAGGAAATCGTTCCCCTGCAGTTCCTCAAGGCAGTTCTGCCGGATCCGGCTTCCCTCGGTCCCCGCACTGTGGGTAAGACCAACATCGGCTGCATTTGCCAGGGTGTCAAGGATGGCAAGCCGGTGAACTACTATGTTTACAACGTCTGCGATCATCAGGAATGCTACAAGGAAGTTGGCTCTCAAGCTGTCTCCTACACCACAGGTGTTCCGGCAATGATCGGTGCAATGCTGGTAATGACCGGCAAGTGGAAAAAACCGGGCGTTTATAATGTAGAAGAATTCGATCCGGATCCGTTCATGGACGCACTGAACAAGTGGGGGCTGCCGTGGACTGAGAATTTTGATCCGGTACTGGTGGATTAAAATCATAACGGAATACAACAATGTACCATGTAAAATTACTTCTGAAATACACTGTAAAGGAACAGATTTTCTACGAGGAATCTATCTTGCAAGTAGATGCCGGCTCTTTTGATGAAGCTTATCAAAAGGCGGAAATCTATGTAAAGCAAACAATGGACAACAAGCGTAGAAATATGTACGGCGACACTGTACATTGCACTGTTGTAGACTATCTGGACTGCTTTCAGTCTGATGACGTGGAAAGTGATGTACAGGAAGTGTATTCCAGAATCTTTCAGAATCATTCGGAGTTTTCCGAAACGAAGTTGGTAGAACTTCTTAGCGATTCCTGTACACGGGAAGAAATGCTGCCCCTGCGGTATTTCCCCGATCCAAAATAAAGGCAATACCACATAAAGCCTGATTTAAGACGTGTATTTCATTTTTATGTGAACATACTCTGATATAAATCCCTCAAATTAGAAGAAGCGTTCCGCATCAAGCAGAACGCTTCTTTTTCAAGAAAGGAATTTTGAAAATGGACTTTGAATCTTTATTTGACATTCCCATTGATGATCTGCATACGCCTTGCTATCTCACTGATGCACGGCTGCTGCAAAAGAACACCGCGTTGCTGAAACAAATCCAGCAGCGAACCGGCTGCAAAATCCTGCTGGCACAAAAGGCGTTCTCGATGTTCTCCGCCTACCCGCTGATTCGGGACGATCTCGCCGGAACGACTGCCAGCGGATTATTCGAGGCAAAACTGGGACGAGAGCACTTCGGGAAAGAAGTACATGTGTTCTCCCCTGCCTACACGCAGGAAGATTTCACACAGCTGCTGGAACTCTGCGACCATATTGTATTCAACTCGTTTGGACAATGGAAAAAATACCGGCAGCAGGTGCAAGATGCAACCCGGAATATTTCCTGCGGCATTCGCATCAATCCCGGCTATGCAGAAGTAGAAACTGATCTATACAACCCCTGCATTTCCGGTTCCCGCATGGGTGTACCGCTGGAACAAATGGAAGAGGAAGGTTTTGACGGGCTGGACGGCATTCATTTTCACACGATGTGCGAACAGAATTCCGATGTGCTGGAGCGTACACTGGATCAGATGCTGCCGAAATTTGATAAGTGGCTGAAACGCTGCAAGTGGGTAAACTTTGGTGGCGGTCATCATATTACTCGTCCAGATTACGATGTAGAGCGTCTAGTGCGGTGTGTTGAGCGTGTACGGGATGCCTATGGCGTACAGGTATACCTGGAGCCAGGAGAGGCTGTGGCACTGAATGCAGGCTATCTGGTGGCAACAGTTCTTGATATTGTGCATAATGGTATGGACATTGCAATTCTGGATGCCTCTGCTGCCTGCCATATGCCGGATGTATTGGAAATGCCGTATCGTCCGCATATTCTTTACAGCGGCAAGCCGGAAGAAAAGGTGCATACCTATCGTCTGGCAGGAAACACTTGCCTTGCCGGGGATGTGATCGGCGATTATTCATTTGACCATCGCTTACAGCCGGGTGACAAGCTGGTGTTCTGTGATATGGCGATATACTCTATGGTAAAAAATAATACGTTCAACGGCGTCCCCCTGCCGGATATTGCGCTCTATCAGAACGGAAAAATTGAATTGGTGAAACATTTTGGATATGCGGATTTTGAGGGACGCTTATCATGAGTTTTGATGCGGCACACTGCACACTTTGTCCGAGACAGTGCAGTGCAGACAGAACCAACGGTGTGGGTGCCTGTCATTGCGGAACAGAAATTCGCATTGCAAGAGCGGCGCTACATTACTGGGAAGAACCGTGTATTTCCGGCAAAGATGGCTCGGGAGCGGTCTTTTTTGCCGGATGTGCTTTGGGTTGTGTTTTCTGCCAAAATCAAGAAATCAGCAGGTGTGCAGTGGGGAAAGTGCTTACAGTTGGTCAGCTTGCAGATGCCTTTTTGAGATTACAGGAACAGAATGCGAACAACATCAATCTGGTCACTGGCAGTCACTTTACGCCTTGGATTGTACAAGCTTTAGAGCTTACAAAGCCAAAGATGCATATCCCAGTTGTCTGGAATTGCGGCGGCTATGAATCGCTTGAGATCTTGCATATGCTGGATGGTTTGGTCGATATCTATCTCCCAGATCTGAAATTTTATACAGCTGAAACGGCGAAAGCTTATGCCAACTGTCCGGATTATTTTTCTGTTGCCTCGAAAGCAATTTTAGAGATGTACCGCCAGGTCGAGGCATTATCGTGGAACGGTGATTTGTTGGAACGTGGACTGATGGTACGGCATCTGGTTCTGCCGGGGCATCGAAAAGAGTCTATGCAAATTTTAGATTGGCTGGCAGATGCACTCCCGAAAGCGGACTTTTTGCTGAGCTTAATGGGACAATATACACCGCCCGATGAACCGTTGTCAGACAAGCATTTGAATCGCCGTATTGCGACATTTGAGTATGAGTCTGTGCGAAAATATGCGGTACAGCTGGGGCTTGACGGGTATGGGCAGGAACGTTCTTCGGCATCATCATCGTACACGCCGAAGTTTTGGACGGAGTAAAACGAAAACGGATGTGAAATCTTAAACCAATTTCACATCCGTTTTCGTTTTGATGGGGTCTGCTTTCTGATGTTCATGGTAACCGCCAACCAGATCAGCGGGCAAAAAAATAAGCCGAGATCAACCTCGGCTCAAATCCTGTATTTGGTTCATCACAATGAATTACTGTGAACTGCTGTGAATTACTGTGCGTGAAATACTGCCAGTTACTATGAAATACTGTGAATGAGAAGCTGTTACTCAACAACAGCCTCGTTTTCAACGATCTGATGATACGTTCTATGACAAGTTTCAGGCAGCGCAGCACTCCACGGCATGATGCTGTCAAGCTGTTCGTCTGAGGGCGTTTTGCCCCACGAAGGAAGAACCAGCATCAGATACGAGAGATAGCCAAAAACATTCAGACCGTTTCGCTTGGCTGTTTCGATCACGCTCATGAAGAGAGCGCTCGCATCTGCACCCTTATCCGTCGCAGAAAAGAGAAAATTCTTACGGTCGATCA